>JAABUX010002135.1_pt1 | contig 28476 bp, 23 predicted proteins | sample 5561851 | NCBI WGS metagenome assembly JAABUX01 (sample SAMN10711883, study PRJNA513361) | rock metagenome | isolation source: Antarctica rocks | place: Antarctica: Victoria Land, Richard Nunatak red sandstone | collected 2016-01-03 | reverse complement strand
CGGCCGCGGTTGAAGAGGTTGATGCGGGGCTTGGAGGCGGAGGCGGGGGCGCGGGGGTGTAGGCCGCGGTGGGCGTCTTCGAGGAGGGCTGCGGCTTCGTCGTCGAGGGCTTGGCGGGTGTCTTCGACTTTAGGTTTGGGGGGGAGTTCGAGCCAGGAGAACTGGTCGTCGAGGGAGAAGGGTTGAGGGACGACGAACCAGTTGTCGATCGAGCCGGTGGGGCATGGGCTGATGCAGTCCATGCAGAAGTTACATTTGGCCGGGTCGACGACGTAGTTGTTGTCGTCGTGGGTGATGGCGTCGATCGGGCAGGTCGCTTCGCAGGTATTGCAGCGGATGCAGATCTCGGGGTCGATGAGATGCTGCTTCGTGGCGTGCCCGATCGTGCCGTCCATGGATTTTCCCCTTTTACTCGTGGATTTGGACGTATTCGAATTCGCCCGGCTTGTTGTCGATGCCGACTTTGGGGGCGGCGATCCAGCTGGCGTAGTGGCCGGGGCGGGCTTCGGGCTGCATCAGGGAGGTGATGAAGTCGGCATCGCTGGCGTGCGGGAGGTTGGCGCGCTCGATTTGGGTCCATTGGGCGTCGGGGACGATGGTGCCGTCGACGTCGGTGTGGACCTTGGCGAACTCGCCGACGCGGCGGTTGAAGGCGACGTGGGGGAGGCGGAGCTTGAAGTCGAGGCCGGCCTTTTCGATGACGCGGTTCCACCGGGTGATGCCGGAGGCGCAGTCCTGCACGTAGTCGTCGCGCAGGCGGAGGTTGAGGGCGGAGAGGGCGGGGACGTGCTCTTCGACGAGGGCGCCGTCGGTGGCGCGCAGCACGGGGTAGGTGTCGGCTTCGAGCTGGTGGTCGTCGGTGAGCTTTTCCTCGCGGTAGCGGCCCTTGATGCCGGAGTGGAAGGCGTTGGCGGCGTTGGTGCTGATCTCGTTGCCGAACAGGTCGAGGGTCAGCGAGTAGTGCAGGTTGAGTTTGCGCTGGATGGTGGGGAGGTCGATGACGCCGAGGGCGCGGACGCTGGCTTCGTCGGCCGGGTCCTTGAGGCCGGCTTCGACCATGGCTTGGCAGGTGCGTTCCACGACCCGGCTGACGCCGCTGTCGCCGACGAACATGTGGTGCGCCTCTTCGGTGAGCATGAAGCGGCAGGTGCGGGAGAGCGGGTCGAAGCCGGATTGGGCGAGGGCCTCGAGCTGCATCTTGCCGTCACGGTCGGTGAAGTAGGTGAACATGAAGAAGGAGAGCCAGTCGGGGGTGGCTTCGTTGAAGGCGCCGAGCATGCGGGGGGTGTCGGCGTCGCCGGAGCGGCGGCGGAGCAGGTCGTCGGCTTCCTCGCGGCCTTCCTTGCCGAAGTATTTTTGCAGGAGGTAGACCATGGCCCAGAGGTGGCGGCCTTCCTCGACGTTGACCTGGAAGAGGTTGCGCAGGTCGTAGAGGGAGGGGGCGGTCTTGCCGAGGTGGCGCTGCTGCTCGACCGAGGCGGGCTCGGTGTCGCCTTGGATCACGATCAGGCGGCGCAGGATGGCGCGGTATTCGCCGGGGACTTCCTGCCAGGCGGGCTCGCCCTTGTGGCGGCCGAAGGGGATGGTGCGGCCTTCGACGGCCGGCGCGAGGAGGACGCCCCATTTGTATTCGGGCATCTTGACGAAGTCGAACTTGGCCCAGCCCTTGGGGTCCACGCTGATGGCGGTGCGGAGGTAGACGAGGCTCTCCTGGAAGCCTTCGGGGCCCATGTCCTTCCACCAGGAGATGTAGCCGGGGTGCCAGGTCTCGAGCGCCTTGCGGACGCGGCCGTCTTGGCCGAGGCCGACGTTGTTGGGGATCAGGCCGTCGTAGTCGACGTTCATGGGGTTCATACCGTCGGGCATCTCGTGGCTCCTTATTTTAAGAGAACGATTCAGACCTTCGGCGAGCTCGCCTTCGGTCATCGCACTCTAGACGCGGTTGCGGTCGAAAGTGGGCTGCAGGCCGGTGCCGTATTTCTTCAGCGCGCCGTCTTCGCCGACGGCGTTCGGGCGCTGGAAGATCCAGTTCTGCCAGGCGGTGAGGCGGCCGAAGATGCGGGTTTCCATGGTCTCGGGGCCGGGGAAGCGGAGGTTGGCCTCGAGGCCGGTGAGGCTGTCGGGGGAGAAGGAGGCGCGCTCCTCGAGCATGATGCGGACCTCGTCGTCCCAGTCGTGCTCGTCGTAGGCTGACGTGACGAGGCCGAGGGTTTCGGCTTGTTCGGCTGCGAGCGCCCTGCCCTGCTCGGCTTGGGCGGCGGGGACGGCTTCGGGGGTGCCGTAGAAGCGGGTTTGCAAACGGGTGAGGCCGTTGCCCATGGGGTAGGCGCCGAAGTTGAGGGCGCCGAGGGTGAGGGCCGCGGGGGTGCGGTTGTCGCCACTCCGCGCGCCGACGAGCATGACGGAGCGGTCGGCGGCAAACGCGAGTTCGGCGAGGGTGCCGGCGAAGCAGGAGCCGGGCTCGATGAGGGCGACGAGGCTGCGCGACGTCACGTCGAGGCGCTTGAGGGTGCGCTTCAAGTAGTGGCGGATCTCGCGCATGAGCCAGTGGTCGGCCTCGAGGAGGGCGTCGTGGGCGAGGATGGTGTCGGGGTCGCCTTCGGTGCGCAGGATCCACAGGCCGAGTTCGGGCTCGTTGGCGCGGAGGTGGAGGATGGCGTCGTCGAGCGCGCGGGCGAGGGCGAGAGGGTAGAAGGCGTCGGCTTGGGCGGCGGCCGCGGCGGCATCGGGCGGCGCGGGGGTGTCGGGGGCTTGGATGAGGATGTCGGCGGTGCCGCGGCCGCGGTCCAGCGTGACGCGGAGGTGGGGGTAGGTGATGGTGTCGGCGTCGAATTGGCGATCGAGGGGCGTGAGGGTGATGCCCTGTGCGTCCTTCGGGCGGGTCGATTTGGCGGCATATTCCAGGGCGCGGGTGCGGACGGTTTCGGCCCATTTGGTGGGAGGGACGATCTCGTCGACGAGGCGCCAGTCGACGGCGCGCTGGCCGCGGACGCCTTCCTCGGTGGTGCAGAAGACGTCGGCGCGGTCGCGGCGGACGCGGCGCTTGTCGGTGATGCGGGTAAGGCCGCCGGTGCCGGGGAGGACGGCCAGGAGGGGCATCTCGGGCAGCGAGACGGTGGAGCGACGGTCGTCGACGAGCATGACGTGGTCGGCGGCGATGGCGAGTTCGTAGCCACCGCCGGCGGCGGTGCCGGTGACGGCGGCGATGTAGGTCTGGCCGCTGTTTTCGGTGGCGTCCTCGATGGAGAGACGGGTTTCGTTGGTGAATTTGCAGAAGTTGACTTTGTGGCCGTGGCTGGCGGTGCCGAGCATGCGGATGTTGGCGCCGGCGCAGAAGACGTTGTCCTTGCCGGATCGGATGACGACGGCGCCGATCTCGGGGTGCTCGAGGCGCAGGCGCTGGACGGCGTCGTAGAGCTCGATGTCGACGCCGAGGTCGTAGGAGTTGAGCTTGAGTTCGTAGCCGGGGAACAGGCCGGCGGCCGGGTCGACGTCCATGACGAGGGAGGCGACGGGGCCGTCGAACTCGATGCGCCAGTGTTTGTAGCGCGCAGGGTCGGTTTGGAAGTCGATGACGGTCATGCGGGGTTCACTCCCGGGATTATGTCTATTCAGAGTAGCCCTATAAGAGTTGGTCGCAGGTTTGTTCCGCGCCGATGTCTCTCGCGCCGTCCGAGGCGAAGGCTACGCCGTTCCAGGTCAGCGCGTCGCGGATACAGCGACCCGCTTTTACCCAAAGCACTAGAGCCCGGTTACTTTTGGGCGAACGGAACACTTGCATTTGCTGATTGCTCTCGCCGCCATATGGGAAGTCGAAAACCTGTCCGGTCGACACGTCGCCGACGTAGGCAAAGTTACAACTTGTGCCGCAGCCGATTTGGATGATCGCGTAATGGCCAGCAAAGTCGGGACCAGTTCTCATACCGTCGCGAATCCGGCTGCGGAAATCGTTGAACTTACGATCGCGGCCGGCGAAATCAGGCAGGCGGATCGGTCCCTGGTAGACGCGTTCTGTCTGAAGCCCCAACTGCGCGCGAGCCGGAACCGTCGCGGTTATGCATAACAGTAGTGCAGCGAGCGTCGGTAACGATCGAATCAACGTCGGCCCCCCAAACTTTAGTGCAACATACAGCAGAAGTCCGAACCGTCCAGCATTATAGTGCATGTTCGTGCAGGGCGAGGCGTTGGGTGAAGGCGGCGATGGCGTCGAGTGTGGCGGGTTGGGCTTCGAGGTGCGGGGCGTGTTTGACGGCGGGGAGGAGGAGGGTTTCGACCGGGCCGTAGGCGAGGTCTTGGACGATCTGGAGCTGGGCTTGGGTGCCGTAGGGGTCGGCTTGGCCTTGGATCAGGAGGATCGGGAGGCGGATGTAGGGCAGGTATTCGTCGATGCGCCAGGCACGGAAGCCGGGGTCGAGCCAGGCGTCGTTCCAGCCGCGGAAGGCGTTGTCGGGGTCGCGATGGTATTTGGCGAGGCGGGGGCGGAGGGTTTCGTAGGCGTCGCGGGCGGCGGCGATGGCGGCGAGGCCCATCGCTTCGGTGAAGAAGTGGGGGGCGACGAGGATGAGGCCCCGGATGCGGGCGTCGTAGTTCGACCCGGCGGCGATCGCGGCGATGGACGCGCCGTCCGAATGCCCGACGAGGAGCGCCGGGCCGATCCCGGCGGCATCGAGGAGGGCGGGGAGGCGGGCGGCTTCGTCGTGCATGTAGGTGAGCGGGCGGGGGAGCGGCACCGGGTCGGACTGGCCGTAGCCCTGGCGGGAGTAGGCGAAGACGGGGCGGCCGGTGGCGTGGTGGAGCCGTTCGGGGAGGTCGCGCCAGAGGGCGACGCAGCCGAGGCCTTCGTGGAGCAGGACGAGCGTGGGGCCGGGAAGGTCCCTGCCCCACCAGGCGGTCTCGAGGGTGACGCCGTCGATGGCCAGGGGGCTGGGTTTGGTCATGCCCACTCCCCTGCCCTCAGCTTGTAGCGTTGGATCTTGCCGGTGGCTGTCTTGGGGAGGTCGGGGACGAACTCGATCCAGCGGGGGTATTTCCAGGGGCCGGCGCGGTCCTTGACGTGTTGCTTGAGGGTCTCGCGGAGGGTTGGGGTGTCGTCGAAGCCGGGACGCAGGACGACGAAGGCGCGGGGCTTGGTGAGGCCGTCGGCGTCGCCGTGGCCGACCACGGCGGCTTCGAGGACGGCGGGGTGGGCGGCGAGCGCGCCTTCGACTTCGAACGGGCTGACCCAGATCCCGCTGACCTTGAACATGTCGTCGGTGCGGCCGCAGTAGCGGAAGTAGCCGTCGGGCTGGCGGATGTATTTGTCGCCGGTGTGGGTCCATTCGCCGCGGAAGGTGCGGCGGCTCTTGTCGCGCTGGTTCCAGTAGCCGTCGGCGGCGCTGGGGCCTCGGACGACGAGTTCGCCGGGTTCGTCGCCGGTGGCGTCGGTGCCGTCGTCGGCGAGGATCTTGACGTCGTAGCCGGGGACGGGTTGGCCGGAGGTGCCGTATTGCAGGGCGCCGTCGCGGTTGGAGAGGTAGATGTGGAGCATTTCGGTGCTGCCGATGCCGTCGAGGATGTCGACGCCGGTGGTTTGGGCCCAGTTGGTGCCGAGCTGTTCGGGAAGGGCTTCGCCGGCGGAGATGCAGCGGCGCAGGCGGGAGGAGCCGGCGCCGGGTCCGATGTCGGGGTGGGCGAGGAGGCTGGCGTAAAGGGTGGGGACGCCGCCGAAGATGGTGGGGCGATGGGTGCGCATGAGGTCGAGGATGGCGGCGGGGGGGGGCCGTTCGGGGAGGAGAATGGCGGCGGCGGCGACGGACATCGGGAAGGTCATGGCGTTGCCGAGGCCGTAGGCGAAGAAGAGTTTGGCGGCGGAGAAGACGAGATCGTCGGGTTGGATGCCGAGGATCTGCGCACCATAGGTGTCGGCGGTGGCGCGCAGGCTGGCGTGGACGTGGCGGGTGCCCTTGGGAGCGCCGGTGGAGCCGGAGGAATAGAGCCAGAAGGCGACTTCGTCGGCGGAGGTGGGGACGGGCGGGGCGGGGCGGGGGTCGGAAGTGGCAAGGAAGTCGGCGAGGGTGGTGGCGCCTTGGGTGGGGGGGCCGTCGACGATGTTGGCGCCGGGTCCGGCGACGATGACGTGGCGGAGCCAGGGGCGGTGGGCGAGCATGGGTTGCAGGGCGGGGAGGAGGTCGGCGGAGACGACGAGGAGCGGGGCGCGGCTGTCGTCGAGCATGTAGGCGATCATGTCGGCGGGCAGGACGGTGTTCATCGGGACGGGGACGATGCCGGCGCGGATGGCGCCCCAGAACGCGATCGGGAAGGCGGCCGTGTCGAGCATGACGAGGGCGATGCGCTGCTCGCGGACGATGCCGGCGCGGGCGAGGGCGGCGGCGAAGATGGCGGACTGGTGGTGAAGGGTTTGGTAGGTGAGCGTGGTGGTGGGGTCGATGAAGGCGGTGCGGTGGCCGTTTTCTTCGCGGATGTGGCGGTCGAGGAAGTAGTCGGCGGCGTTGGGATTGGCGGCGTTGCGATTGGCGGCGCTGGGATTGATGGCGCTGGGATTGATCGCGGCGGGATTGGTGGCGATGGGGCCGGTGTGGTGCATGCGGACGTTCCCCGATCGTTTTGGCTGAGCTAGATGACGGTGCAGGATAATGCAAGCGGCTGCTATGCTGCGGTGCATGATAAGGCATGAGAGCAGAGGTGGGTTTGGAACGAGTGCAGGTGGATTCGGGATCGGGCGAGAGCGGGGCGGCGTTCCTGTTTCGGGTGGGAGAGCGGTTGCGGCTGTTGCGGGCGCGGCGGGGGATGTCGCGGCGGGCGCTGGCGCGGCAATCGTCGGTGTCGGAGCGGCACATCGCGCAGTTGGAGGCCGGCGCGGGAAACATCTCGCTGTTGCTGCTGCATCGGCTGGCGGTGGCGTTGGGGGAGCCGGTTTGGCGGCTCGTGGCGCCCGAGCGGGCGGCCGGGGGGCCCGGTGACGGGGTGTTGTCGCGGCTGATCGAGCGTTTGTCGGAAGAACAAATGGAGGCGGCGCGGCGATTGCTGCTGGATCATTTTTCGCCACCGGGCTCCGGCGTGCGGCGGGAGCGGGTGGCGCTGATCGGGCTGCGGGGGGCGGGAAAGTCGACGCTGGGGGCGGCGCTGGCGCAGGCGCGAGGGGTGCCGTTCCGGGAGCTGGACCGGGAGGTGGAGCGGCTGAGCCGGATGGAGTTGCGCGATATCTTCGAGGTGCAGGGACAGGAGGGGTTCCGGCAGTGGGAGCGGCAGGCGCTACAGAGCGTGGTCGAGGCGGAGCCGCGGGTGGTGATCGCGGCTGGCGGAGGGTTGGTGGCCGAGCCGGCGACGCTCGATCTGTTGCTGACGCATTGCTTGACGGTGTGGGTGAAGGCGTCGCCGGAGGAGCATATGGGCCGGGTGGTGGCGCAGGGGGACCAGCGCCCGATGGCGGACGATCGGGCGCGGGCGATGGACGATCTGCGGGCGATCCTGCAAAGCCGAGAGAAGCTGTATGCGCAGGCCGACCTGGTGCTGGACACGACGGGGCGGACCATGGAGGCGAGCCTTTCGGATCTGGTGGCGTTGCTGGAGGGTGGCGCTCGAGATAGCGCTCGGGGGGACGCAGCGGTCGATTTGATCTGATGCTGCAATATGTTGCAGGGCTGTATTTTTGCTGCGGTGCGGTAACGGGTTGAGGGTGACAAGCGGGTTTTGGCGCGTGTAGGTTTGCGCGCCGGCGGCGGAACGGTCGCAGGCGCGGTTCGCGATCGACAAGCAAGACCAAACCGCCTCGCAGCGTGGCTGCAGAGGTTTCGACGCCACCCTCGAGGAGACTGATGATGCAAAAAGCGAGATTCCTGGCTATGGCGACGACTGCTCTCATGACGGGGGCGCTGGTAACGGGGCCGCTGGCCGGGTCGGCGTGGGCCGAGACGGCCGATACGTCACGGATCGCCAATGGCGGCGGGGCGGACTGGCCGACGTATCACGGCAACTACAAGTCCTATAATTTCAGCACGCTCGACCAAATCAACGCGTCGAACGTGAAGGATCTCCAGGTCGCGTGGATGCATTTTCCGGGGCGTTCGACGCGCGGGGTGCAGTCGCAGCCGATCGTGGTGGACGGAGTTCTGTACTATACCGGGTCGTATAGCCGGGTGTTTGCGCTGAAGGGCGACACCGGGGAGCTGATCTGGTCGTATTTCCCGGAGCTCGACGACGCGCTGGTCGCGCGGCAGACGCATAGCCCGTACAACCGGGGCGTCGCGTTCGGCGACGGCAAGATCTATGTCGGCACGGTGGACGGCCGGTTGATCGCGCTGGACATGAAGACCGGCAAGCCGGTTTGGGACACCAAGCTCGAGAACAGCCAGAAGCTAACGGTGGGCTTCACCGGGGCGCCGCTGTATGCGGACGGGAAGGTGTTCATCGGCAGCCAGGGCGGCGAGTGGCCGGGTCGCGGGCCGATCTTCGGGGTAGACGCGGCGAGCGGCAAGAAGATGTGGGAGTTCGACAGCGCGGGCGGCAACGACGACGACGCAAAGGCGCGGGCGACGTGGGGCAACGATTCGTGGCGCACGGGCGGCGGCGGCGGCTGGATGTCGGGGACGTATGATCCGGACAGCAAGACGGTCTGGTGGGGCACGGCGAACCCGGGGCCGCTGTACGATTATTCCGGCGCCGACTATAAGACGCAGGGGGCTCGGCCGGGCGACAATTTGTATACGACGTCGGTCGTGGGGCTCGATCCGGAGAGCGGCAAGGTCAAGTTCTATCACCAGGAACTGCCGCACGACACGTGGGACTTCGACAGCGCGGTCGGCGAGTTCATTTCGATCGATCGCGACGGCAAGCAATTGATGGTGCATCCGAACAAGAGCGGGTACATCTTCGTCTACGATCGCAAGGATGCGTCGGTCCAGAACGTCTGGAATTTGGTGCAGGCGAGCAACTTCGTCCAGAATATCACGCCGAAGGGCGAGTTGGTCGGGCGGCGCGACTTCACGGCGGGCAAGCAGAGCGAGGTGCTGTGCCCGCATATTTCGGGCGGCGTGAGCTGGAACACGGGCTCGTATGATCCGAAGTCGGGCGTGTATTACAAGATCGGCCAGGAATGGTGCATGACGCTCGACGTCGTGCGTACGGCGGCGCTGACCGAGCCGCAGGCGCAGCTGAACATCGGGGCCAACTTCACGATCGCCAAGCCGCCGGGTGGGGAGATCTACGGCCATCTCGACGCGCGCGACCCGGTGACGGGGGCGAAGAAGTGGGAGGTGCGGTATCCGGAGCCGCCGATCTCGAACATCCTGGCGACGTCGGGCAACCTGGTGTTCGTTCCGGACGCGCGGGGAATTGTCCATGCCTACAACAGCCAGGACGGCAAGGAGTTGTGGTCGCACAACGACGGGACCGGGCATCAGGGCGGGCTGATCAGCTACTCGGTGGGCGGCAAGCAGTATGTCGCCGTCGTGGCCGGGTTCGGCGGCATGGTGACGGACGATTACGCGACTCAGTTCGGCGAGCCCTACAAGAGCATGCCGAAGGACACGGGCGCGCTGATCGTGTTCGGGCTGAAGTAGGTCACGTGGTGGAGGGCGGGGGCGTCCGCGATGGGCGCCCCCGCCGGGCTTTTTAGAGCGAGCTGAGATGGTACGATATTGGGGATTGGCGGCAGCCGCGGTGTGGCTGCAGGCGGGGATGGCTGCGGCGCAGCCGGCGCCGATGGATGGAGAGGTGCTGTTCGCGACGACGTGCGGGTGGTGCCATGCGGATGGCGGCCGGGTCGCGGGGAAGGGTCCGAAGCTGGAGCATACGGAACGGAGCGACGAGTTCATCGTCAACCGGATCAAGCGCGGAAAGGAGGGCGCGATGCCGGCGTTTGGGGCCGTGTACAACGACGAGCAAATTGGGCAGATCATCAAGTATATTCGTGGGCTAGAGGATGCACCGTCGTGAGGGGGGTGATGCTGGCGGCGGCTTTGGGGGTGGCGTTGGCGGGGCCGGCGGGGGCGCGATCGCTCTCGCAGATCAAGGAGAGCGGGAGCTTGCACCTGTGCGCGCACCCGAATTCGTTGCCGTTCGCGAGCAAGACGGGGGAGCAGAAGGGTTTTCAAGTCGAGTTGGCGCAGGCGATCGCGGGCGAACTCGGGGTGGGGCTCGAGCCGGAGTGGATCGTGACGCCGTCGCAGGTGTTCCGGTCCACTTGCGACATCATCCTCGACGTGATCGGGGATCAGGCGCAGCAATCGCAATCCGGGCTGCAGGTTTCCAAGCCGTATTATCGCGGCGGGCTCGTGCTGGTGGTGACGCAGGGGAGCGCGGTGCGGGGGTTCGGGGACCTGGGCGAGCGGACCAAGGTGGGGGTGCAGTATGGGTCGACGACGGCGATGATGCTGAGCGAGCGGCATGTCGGGATCTCGATCTTTCCGTTCGAGGACGACATGCTGGCGGCGGTGGCGGGGCACGAGATCGATGCGGCGGTGGTGTCGCGGACGCGGGCGAGCTACTTTAACGCGACGCATGAGGGAAGTCAGCTGGTGGCGATCGCGCCGGGTGGTGGCGAGGCGAACATGAGCTGGAATATCGCGGTGGGGATGCGGCGGCCGGATGCGGAGTTTCGGGCGGCGGTGGATTCGGCGTTGACCCGGCTGCAGTCGGAGGGCGCGATCGCGGCGATCTACGGGAAGTATGGCGTGAGTATCAGGCTGCCGGAGTGAGCGGTCAGCTTCGCGTGTGAGCGGCGGCCTGACGATCGGGGTCCGGTCTTGATAGGCCGGCCCTCATTTCGTGCCGTAGAGGCGGTCGCCGGCATCGCCGAGGCCGGGGCGGATGTAGCCGTGGTCGTCGAGCTGGCGGTCGATGGCGGCGGTGAAGACGGGGACATCGGGGTGTTCGGCGCGGAGGATGTCGAGGCCTTCGGGGGCGGCGAGGAGGCAGACGAAGCGGAGCTGGAGGGCGCCGGCCTGGCGCAGCCGGGTCAGGGCGGCGGCGGCGGAGTGGCCGGTGGCGAGCATGGGGTCGACGAGGACGACCAGGCGCTCGGGGAGGTCTTCGGGGAGCTTGAGGTAGTATTCGACGGGGACGAGGGTGTGGGGATCGCGATAGAGGCCGATATGGCCGACGCGGGCGGAGGGGATGAGGTCGAGCATGCCGTCGAGGATGCCGGTGCCGGCGCGCAGGATGGGGACGAAGCAGAGTTTCTTGCCGGTGAGGCTGGGCGATTGCATCGATTCGAGCGGGGTTTCGATGGCGATGGTTTCGAGCGGCAGGTCGCGGGTGACTTCGTAGGCGAGCAGGAGGCTGAGTTCGCGGGTGATTTCGCGGAACTTGGCGGTGCCTGTCTGCTTTTGACGCAAGAGGGTCAGTTTGTGCTGGACCAGGGGGTGGGTCAGCACGGTGACTTGGTGACCGGGTTCAGCCATCTAGGTCGCGGCCCTTGGTCTCATGCAGCTCGGTCGCGTCGGGGACGGCTTCGGTGAAGTAGCCGGCGGCCTTTTTGGCGTCCATTTCGACATTGGCTTCGGGCGGGACGAGGTGGTCGGGGATGGGCACGCGCTCGCCGACTTCGATGCCGCTGGAGACGATTGGGGCGTATTTGAGATTGCTCATGGAGACGAGCTGGTCGATGCGGGTGACGCCGAGCCAGTGCAGGACGTCGGGCATGAGTTCCTGGAAGCGCATGTCCTGGACGCCGGCGACGCATTCGGTGCGTTCGAAGTAGGCATCGGCGCGGTCGCCGCCGGGCTGGCGCTTACGGGCGTTGTAGACGAGGAACTTGGTGACTTCGCCGAGCGCCCTGCCCTCTTTGCGGTTGTAGACGACGATGCCGACGCCGGCTTGCTGGGCCATGGCGATGCAGACTTCGATGCCGTGAGCGAGGTAGGGGCGGCAGGTGCAGATGTCGGAGCCGAAGACGTCCGAGCCGTTGCATTCGTCGTGGATGCGGCAGGCGATGCGGGTTTCGGGACGGCCGAGCTTGGCCGGGTCACCGAAGAGGTAGACGGTCGCGCCGCCGATCGGGGGGAGGAAAACGTCGAGATCGGGGCGGGTGACGAGTTCGGGGAACATGCCGGCGGTTTGTTCGAACAGGAGGCGGCGGAGGTCGGCGGCTTTGACGCCGAAACGGCGGGCGACGCCGGGAAGGTGCCAGACCGGCTCGATAGCGATCTTGGTGACGCGGACGTCGTGCGAGGGGAGGACGACGGTGCCGTCGACGGGGAGGCGGCCGGCACGGATGGCGTCGGCGATCTCGGGCATGTTGATGTGGGCTTTGGTGATGGAGATGGTGGGGCGGACGTCGATCCCCGCGGCCAGGTCGGCGGCGAAGGCGTCGGTAATGAGGTGGCCCCAGGGGTCGAGCGAGACGATGGCGTCGGGGTCGGACCATTGCGGGAAGGGGCCGATGGCGGCGGCGGGGCGAGTATTGGTGAGGTCGGGGCGATGGGCGGGGTCGAGCTGACCGGCGGCGACGGCAAGGGCGCGGTAGACGGAGTAGGCGCCGGCGTGGGCGCCGATGACGTTGCGGTCGGCGGCGTCGTTCATGGTCGCGACGACGGGGCCGCGGTGGGCGGCATCGGGCGCGCCCCAGGCGACAGGGCGGCGCACGACGGCGTTGCGCGGGTGTGAGGTGAGCACGATCGAGCGCGGGGGCTTGGTCTCGTTGCTCTTGGCGGGGGCGGGCAGGTCCATCTCTTTCAGGCTAGGGATGGGGGGAGTGTAAGGTCAATGTGTTGATGAATGACTAATGGTGTGGACGTGCTTGTGGGGTCGAGCTGGCGGGGGTAGCGATTGGGCATGGGAGCTCCGGTTTTTCGTCCTCGACCTGATCCGATCCACGCTCTGTTTGGCCGCAGCCATGCCGTGATCGGGGTGATCCATTGCCTGCCGTTGCCGGGGGCGCCCGAGTATGAGGGGCGGGCGATGGCGGAGATCGTGGCGCATGCGGTGGCGGAGGGGCGGCGGTATGTCGAGGGCGGGGCGGACGGGCTGATCGTCGAGAACCACGGCGATATTCCGTTTGCCAAGCCCGAGCAGTTGGGGCCGGAGACGGCGGCGTGCATGGGGGTGATCACGGCCGCGGTGGTGGCGGCGTGCCCGGTGGCGGTGGGGGTCAATGTGTTGGCCAATGCGGCAGAGATGGCGTTCGCGGTGGCCAAGGCGGGCGGGGCACGCTTCATCCGGGTCAACCAGTGGGCGAATGCGTATGTGGCCAACGAAGGATTCATGGAGGGGCCTGCGGGGGTGGCGATGCGGATGCGGGCGCGGTTGCGAGCCAATGACATCATGGTGTTCGCGGACGTGCACGTGAAGCATGGGGCGCACGCGGTGACGGCGGACCGGACGCTGGAAGAGCTGGCGCGGGACGTGGAGTTCTTCGGGGCCGATGCGGCGATCGCGACTGGGCAGCGGACGGGCGATGGCGCGCGGTTGGACGAGATGCGGGCGATCGCGGAGGGCGTTTCGCTGCCGTTGCTGGTGGGATCGGGGGTGACGCCGGAGAATGTGGCGGACATGTTCAGCGTGGCGCGCGGGGTGATCGTGGCGAGTTGGCTGAAGCGGGACGGGGTTTGGTGGAACGAGGTGGAGCCGGAACGGGTGCGGGCGTTCATGACGGCGGCGGATCGGGCGCGGCCGGGCAAGCGATAGGGGGCGGGGATGGATTGGGAGTTGGTGATCAAGGGTGGGGTGGTGGTGATGGCGGCAGAGAGTTTTGCGGCCGACGTGGCGATCTCGGGGGGGCGGATCGCGGCTGTTGGCATCGGGCTCGAAGGGGCGCGGACGATCGACGCGGCCGGGCTGCTGGTGCTGCCGGGCGGGGTGGATACGCATTGCCATATCGAGCAGCTGCAGCCGGGTGGGACGGCGGACGAGGAAACTTTCATTAGTGGCAGCCGGTCGGCGTTTGTGGGGGGGACGACGTCGGTCGTGACGTTCTCGACGCAGTTCAAGGGAGAGCGGATTGGGCCGACATTAGAGGAGTATCATCGCCGGGCCGCGAAGGGGATGGTGGATTATGGGTTCCATCAGATCATCACGGACGCGACGGACGAGGTCGTGTTCGAGGAGATTCCGGCGATCGTCGCTTCCGGGGTGCGGAGCCTTAAGGTTTTTTTAACGTATGATCCGCTATTCTTGGATGACCGGCAGTATTTGCGGGTGCTGGCGGCGGCGCGGCGTTGTGGGGCATTGGTGACGGTGCACTGCGAGAATTACGAGGCGATCAAGTGGCGCACGGCGGCGCTGCTGGCGGATGGGAGGACGGCACCGAAGTATCATGCTTGGTCGCGGCCGAGCGTGGTGGAGCGAGAGGCGACGCATCGGGCGATTGCGTTGGCGGAGTTGGTGGATCAGCCGATCCAAGTGTTCCACGTGTCGGGGCCGGAGCCGGCGGAGGAGATCGCGCGGGCGCAGGCGCGGGGGGTAAAGGTTTGGGGCGAAACTTGTCCGCAATACATGGTGCTCACGGGGAGCGACATGGATCGGGCGGGGTTCGAGGGGGCCAAGTTCATGTGCAGCCCGGCGCCGCGCGATGCGGTGGCGACGGCCGGGCTGTGGGAGCAGATCCGGCTCGGGGTGTTGGACGTGGTGTCGTCGGATCATAGCGGGTGGAGCTATGAGACGGAGCGGGGCAAGCGGGTGAACGGGGTGGATGCGCCGTTCCCCGACGTTCCGAATGGGGTTCCGGGGTTGGCGACGCGGTTGCCGATCCTGTTCAGCGAAGGAGTGGTGAAGGGGCGGATCAGCGTGGAGAAGTTCGTCGCGCTGACGGCGACCAATCCGGCGCGGCTGTTCGGGCTATCGCCGCGGAAGGGGTCGATCGCGCCGGGGGCGCATGCGGATTTGGTGCTGTGGGATGCGGGCCGGAAGGTGACGATCACGAACTCGATGTTGCAGCAGGCGATCGATTATACGCCGTACGAGGGGCTCGAAGTGACGGGGTGGCCGGTGATGACGCTGCGTCGGGGCGAGGTGGTGATGCAGGACGGGCGGGTGCAGGCTGAGCCTGGGAGCGGGCAGTTCTTGGCGAGGGGGCCGTATGAGTTGATCCGGCCGACGGGGCGGGTGGCGGACGGGTTCGATGCGAGCGCGTTCCTGGTGTGATGGGCGATGTGAGGTTCATGCGGCGGGCTTTGGCGCTGGCGTGCGAGTCGGTGGCGAGCGGTGGAGGGCCGTTTGGGGCGGTGGTGGTGCGTGATGGGGAGGTGGTGGCGGAGGGGGTCAATCGGGTGACGGTGTGGAAGGATCCGACGGCGCATGCGGAGGTGGTGGCGGTGCGGGGCGCGTGTTCGGCGCTGGGGCGGTTCGATTTGCGGGGGTGCGAGGTCTATTCGAGCTGCGAGCCGTGCCCGATGTGTTTGGGGGCGCTGCATTGGGCGCGGGTGGGGCGAATCTTTTTCTGTGCAACGCGGTTCGATGCGGCGCGGGCGGGGTTCGACGATGCGGCGCTGTATGACGAATTTTCGGTGACGTTGGCGGAGCGGGCGATGCCGATTGGGCAGATGCTGGCGGAGGAGGCGGGCGGGCCGTTCGAGGTTTGGGGGCGATTCGGGACGCGGACTGGATATTGAGGGAGGCGGAGCTTCGTTTGCGGGCGGGATTTTTGGTCTCGCGAGCTGTCGGTATAAGGGTGTGTGCCGTTACCTGGTCTTACCCGCATCGTCCTACGTCCGGACGGAGAGTGGATGAGCGGTGGGCGATCGTGGGGCCTAGGTTGGATTGAGTGGATCGGGCTGCGGCCCGTCTACGTCTCCGGAGGACGTCGGCCAGAAAACGCAGAATTTCGCCGACCCCGCGCATTACGGGCCGGGTTCGGTGATTGCCGAACAGCCAGCCGATCAGCAGGGCGGCACCGACGCAAGACATCGCGAGCAGTAGGATCGACTTGGCCGTCATGAGTTTCGGCACCAGCGCGCAGTCGATGTTGATAATTTAGTTTGGCATCGTCAATCTGCTCCCACTGATTTGTTCAATCTGCTCTGTACTCTCTGAGGTTGACACAACAGGCTGATGTTAACGTTGCTGGGTTCACGCGTTCGGAGGTTCGGCGATGGCCGACAGGACTTTTCTCCCATACTTTGGCGCCTTTGGGGATCCCAAGAACTGGACCCCGACTGGCGTTCCGCAAAGCGGGGACATGGCCCTCATCAGGATGAACACTGTCCTGGCCCAGGGAATGCTGCCGTCTGGTGTGCTGATCGACGTCGTGACGTATCCAAACATCGGCCTGGTTAGCACCTTGACGCTGAAGGACGCGACGGTCCCTGCCGGCACCGAGATTGACGAGTACCCACAAACTCGCATGTATATTTACACATCCGATTCGTCGCTGCAGTTCGAAGGCGCAGTCATCAACGACGGCACCCTTTTGTTGTTTGGCGGGCGGCAGCCGGTGATTTACCAGAGTGGAGCGACGCTGGCGAACAATGGGGCGATCATTTTCTTCGGGTCGTCGCCGGAATTCCGTTCTGGGGCAACGACCGTGCCGATCGTCAACGATGGCGCGATCCGAGTGTTCAATCCGGATAATCAGCAGCAGCTTGCTTTGTTGGAGCAGGTGACCGGGGGGGCGGGGACGATCACCGTCAGCACGCATGCTGGGCTCGAACTGGGCCAGGCGGTCGCAAGCGGGCAGACGCTGGAGTTCGTGGGCGGGGTGGATGCGGGCGCATCGGTTCAGATCGATCAGCCGAGCGGGTTTGCGGCGACGATCGGCGGGTTCGTGGCGGGTGACACGCTGATTTTGGCCAATACGGCGTCGACATCGACGAATTTCGTGGCTACCGGCGCCGGGTCGGGGGTGCTGCAAATCTATGATGGAGGCAGCGCGCCGGTCGCATCGTTGCCGTTCTCCGGTGTCTATACGGCGAGCGATTTCAGCGTGAGCGCGTCCGGATCGTCGGTGACGATTACCACGGACGTGACGAATACGACGACGGGGAGCGCGGCGGCGCCCAGTTCGGGCGGGGTGTACCGGTTCTTCGACACAAGCAACGGGACGCATTTCTACACGGCGAGCATGGCCGAGCGGGATCGCGTGTTGATCAACCGGCCGGACTTGGTGGAGGAGAGCAACGGGTTCGGTGCGTCGCTGGCGGCGAGCAGCACGACGGAGTCGGTGTATCGGTTTTTCGACACGGTGCATGGGACGCACTTCTTCACGGCGAGTGCGGCGGAGCGGGACCAGGTCATCGCGACCCGGCCCGATCTCACCTACGAGCCGTCAGCGACGTTCTTGGAAGATGCGACGTCGCAGGCGGGGGACGTTGCGGTCTATCGGCTGTTTTCGAAAGTGGATGGTACACATTTCTACACGGCTAGTGCGGCGGAGCTGAGCGCGCTGACGACGCCGGGCGGGAGCGGATATCGTCCCGATTTCGTGCCGGAAGGAGCGAGTTTCTACGCGGCGGTCGGACGGTATCTTTAGAGAACGATACGCTTCGCGCAGGCGGCCAGGACGCGTTCGGGGGTGGCGGGGAGGTCGAGGTCGAGGGTGCCGGTGGCGTGTTTGAGGGCGTTCCAGACGGCGGTGGCGAGCATGAGGGGGGGTTCGCCGACGGCTTTGGAGCGGAAGATGGTGGGGACGCGGGCGGGGGCGGCGTCGAGAAGGTCGATGTTCATGATGGGGATGTCGCGGGAGCCGGGGAGTTTGTAGGTGGAGGGGCCGAGGGTGCGCAGGCGGCCCTCGACGTCCCACCAGAGCTCTTCACAGGTGAGCCAGCCGAGGCCTTGGACGAAGGCGCCTTCGATCTGGCCGCGGTCGATGGCCGGGTTGAGGGAGCGGCCGCAGTCTTGGACGAGGTCGGCGCGGAGGACGCGGTATTCGCCGGTGTGGGTGTCTACGGCGACTTCGGCGACGGCGGCGCCGTAGGAGAAGTAGAAGAAGGGATGGCCGCGCATGGCCGCACCGTCCCAGTGCAGGTCGGGGGTTTTGTAGTAGCCGGTGGCGCTGAGCGAAACGCGCTGGTGGATGCAGAGATGGGCGAGTTCGGCGAAGTCGAGGCGGCGGTTGTCGCCGTCGCGGCCGGGGAATATCTGGCCGGAGTCGAACCGAATCGTTTCGGGTGGGACGTCCCAGTGGGCGGCAGCGGTGTCGGCCATGCGGGTGCGGACGGCGGATGCGGCGGCGTGGGCGGCCCAGCCGTTGAGGTCGGAGCCGGTGGAGGCGGCGGTGGGGGACGTGTTGGGGACCTCGCCGGTGCTGGTGGCTGACATGGCGATGCGGTCGATGTCGACGGCGAAGACCTCGGCGACGACTTGCGCGATCTTGATGAACAGGCCCTGACCCATTTCGGTGCCGCCATGATTGAGGCGGATGGAGCCGTCGGCGTAGACGTGGACGAGGGCGCCGGCCTGATTGAGGTGAGGGAGGCCGAAGGAGACGCCGAAGGCAAGGACGAAGCTGCCGAGGCCGCGGCGCAAATAGGGGTGGGTGGCGTTGAAAGTTTCGATGTCGGCGCGGCGGCGGTGGAAGTCTGAGTTGCGTTCGGCTTCGGCCCAGACGCGGCGGATGAGATCGCCTTCGAGGGTTTGGCCGTAGGGGGTTTCGGCGGGGTTTTTGCCGCCGGCGAAGTTGCGGGAGCGGACCCGTTCCGGGGTGATATCGAGGGCGTGGGCGATTCGAAGAATGGCGTCCTCGAGGAGGAGGACGCCTTGGGGGCCGCCGAAGCCGCGGAAGGCGGTGTTGCTGACGGTGTTGGTCTTGCAGGCAACGCCGCGGACCCGGACGTGCTCGACGTGGCAGGCGTTGAGCGCGTGGGTGACGGCGCGCATCATCACGCCGCCGGAAAGGTCGGGCGTGTGGCCGCCATTGGCGGCGAGCAGCGCGTCGAGGGCGAGGATGCGGCCTTGATCGTCGAAGCCGATGTCGTAGCGATACAGGAATGGATGGCGTTTGCCGGTGGCGGCGATGTCGGCACGGCGCGAGAGGCGGAGCTTGACCGGGCGGCGGGTGTGGCATGCGGCGAGGGCGGCGGCGGCGGCGACCCAGCTCGCGTTGCTCTCCTTGCCGCCGAATGCGCCGCCCATGCGGCGGACAGCGACGGTGATGCGGTTGTGGTCGAGGCCGAGGACGCGGGCGGCGATGTGTTGGACCTCGGTCGGGTGTTGGGTGGAGGAGTGGATGACGAGGTCGCGATCTTCGCCGGGGATGGCGAGCGCGATTTGGCCCTCGAGGTAAAAGTGTTCTTGGCCGCCGGAGCGGAATTCGCCGTGGAGGCGATGGGGGGCGGCGGCGAGGGCGGCGGCCGGGTCGCCGGTTTGGAGGAGCATGGGGGGGAGGAGGAAGCGCTCTTCGGCGAGGGCGGCTTCGATGGTGAGGATGGGCGTGAGTTTTTCGATCTCGGGGCGGATGGCGGCGGCGGCGCGAAGGGCGGCTTCGCGGGTGGTGGCGACGACCATGGCGATGGGTTGGCCGGCGTGTTCGACGAGGTCTTCGGCGAAGAGTTTCTCGTCGTGGAAGGTGGGGGCGATGTCGTTGCGGCCGGGGATGTCGGCGGCGGTGAGGATGGCGACGATTCCGGGGATGGCGCGGGCGGCCGCGAGGTCGAGGGCGCGGAGGTGGCCGTGAGCGACGCCGGAGAGGGCGAGGGCGGCGTGCAGCAGGCCGGCGGGCTCGGGGAGGTCGTCGAGGAATTTCGCATCGCCGGTGCCATGTTTGAGCGCGCTGTCGTGGGGCAGCGGCAGGCCGGCGATGCGCAAGTGGGTGTCCATCAGATCGGGGCCAGGGTTTGGAGATCGTGGCCGTGGTTGGGGTCAGGCTGTTCGAGGCGCCACCAGAGGCGGCGGAGCAGCCCGGCCGCCGCTCGCTGGCGATAGGCGGACGTGCCGCGCAGGTCGGAGAGCGGGGTGAAGTCTTCGGCGAGGGCAAGGGCCGCGGCCTCGAGGGTCGCTTGGGACCAGGCGGCGCCGGTGAGGGCGGCTTCGGCGGCGATGGCGCGGGCGGCTGACGCGGCCATGCCGCCGAAGGCGAGGCGGGCGGACTGGATCGTTCCGTAGTCGATTTGGAAGAGGCAGGCGGCGGAGACGGTGGAGATGTCTTGGTCGTAGCGCTTGGAGAGTTTTTCGCAGACGAAGGCGGCGCCGGTGGGGGGCGGGGGGAGCCAGACGCTCTCGATGATCTCGTCGTCGGCCAGGGCGTGGCGACGGTAGCCGAGCAGGAAGTCGCCGACGGGCAGCTCGCGGGTGCGGTCCGGGGCGCGCAGGCGGATTGTGGCGCCTAGGGCCAGTAGCGGCGGGAGCATGTCGCCGATCGGGGACGCGGTGCCGAGATTGCCGCCGAGGGTGCCGAGGCCGCGGATTTGGCGGGAGCCCAAGCGGGTCAGGAGGGGGATGAGGGGGGTGAAACTCGGCAGGGTGCGAATGGCGAGCAGCAGGCGGGCGTAGGTGACGGCGGCGCCGACGCGCAGGCCGCCGTGTTCGGGGTCGAGGCGCTGGAGGTCGGGAACGGCTGAAACCGAGATGATCTCGGGCGGGCGGTCGCGGGCTTCGGCCAGCAGCAGGCCGAGATCGGTGCCGCCGGCGAGGAGCCAGGCGGTGGGGTGGGCGGCGCGGAGGGCGAGGAGTTCGGGCAGGGTCGTCGGGCGATAGAAGGCGCTGTTCTCGGTCTCGAACAGGGCGGCGTCGGGGCTGGGCATCGGTGGAGGTGGCGGTTCGGGAGCGTCGATGCCGCACAGGGCGTCGATGATCGGGCGGTAGCCGGTGCAGCGGCAGAGAGTGCCGGCCAGCGCCTCGTGGATGTCGCCGCCTTCGCGGGCGTGGGCCCATCCCGCCATGACGAAGCCGGGGGTGCAGTAGCCGCATTGGGTCGCGTTGGAGTCGGCCATGGCGCGTTGGATCGGGTGCGGGCCGCCGGGTCCGGAGAGGCCTTCGACGGTGCGGATGCTGGCGCCGTCGAGCTGGCCGAGGGCGACGAGGCAGGCGTTGATCGGGGTGCGGGCGCCGTCCGGCTCTTCGATCACGACGGTGCAGGCGCCGCAATCGCCTTCGGCGCAGCCTTCCTTGGTGCCGGACAGACCGGCCGGGCCGCGGAGCCAACGGAGGAGGGTTTCCGAGGCAGGAATGCCGGGCGCCACGGTCGTGGTGGCGCCGTTGAGGCGGAACTGCACGCGTCGTCGGTGGAGCATCCGATCGATTATCGTCTACGGTTTGCGGGTGCGAGATCACGACTGCGGCATGTTGGAATAAGGATCGCGCGTGCGATGTGCTATTTGGTTCGAAGACCAACGGGTCGGATCGAGGACCAACGGGCGGGAGTTGCGGTTGCGGATCGAGTTGCGGGGGATCTCCAAGCGTTTCGCCGCGACGGTCGCCAACGACGACGTTTCTCTCGGTGTCGAACCGGGCGAGATCCATGCGTTGCTGGGCGAGAACGGCGCCGGCAAGTCCACCCTGGTCAAGATGATTTTCGGTCTGTTGCGGCCGGATGCGGGCGAGATCCGGTGGGAGGGCGAGGCCGTGCGGATCGGCAGCCCGCACGAGGCGCGGCGGCTCGGGATCAGGATGGTGTTCCAGCATTTCCTGCTGTTCGAGCGGATGACGGTGCTCGAGAACGTGGCGCTCGGGACCGATGGCGGCGAGCCGCCAGCGGCGCTCGCGGAGCGGATCCGGACGCTGAGCGCGGCCTACCAGTTGCCGCTCGATCCGGAGCGGCCGGTGTATTTGCTGTCGGTGGGCGAGCGGCAGCGGATCGAGATCGTGCGGTGCCTGTTGCAGTCGCCGCGGCTGCTGATCATGGACGAGCCGACGTCGGTGCTGACGCCGCAGGAGGCGGAGGTGCTGTTCGGGACGCTGCGGCGGCTGGCGGCGGAGGGGTGTTCGATCCTGTATATCAGCCACAAGCTGGCCGAGATCCGGGCATTGTGCGACCGGGCGACGGTCTTGCGCGGCGGCCGGGTCGTGGGGCGGTGCGACCCGGCGCACGAGACGCCGGGGAGTTTGGCGCGGATGATGATCGGGGCGTCACCGCCGGCGCCGGCGCGAATGGGGCGGGCGCTGGGCGGGGTGCGGTTGGCGGTGGATCTGGCGCCGACTGGGCCGACGGCGGCGGGGGTTGGCGAGGTGTCGTTCGTGGTGCGGGGCGGCGAGGTGTTCGGGATTGCGGGGGTGGCGGGCAATGGGCAGGCGGAGCTGTTTGCGGCGCTGAGCGGGGAAGCGCCGAGCCAAGCCGAAGCGGTTGTGATCGACGGGGCCGCGGCCGGGCGGCTCGGCCCGGCGGCCCGGCGGCGGCTTGGGCTCTGCGCGGTGCCGGAGGAGCGGCACGGGCATGCGGCGGTGCCGGAGTTTACGCTGACGGAGAACGCGCTGCTGACCGGGGCGGAGCGGATGAAGCTGGCGCGGGGGGCGTTGCTGCGGCGCGGGGCGGCGGCGGCATTCGCCGAGCGGGTGGTGGCGGCGTTCGACGTGCGGTGCGCGGGGGTGGCGGCGCTGGCGGGGGAGCTGTCGGGGGGCAATCTGCAGAAATTCGTGGTCGGGCGGGAGATCCTGCAGGGTCCGTCGATCCTGGTGGTGGCGCAGCCGACGTGGGGGGTGGATGCGGGGGCGGCGGCGGTGATCCATGCGGCGGTGCTGGAGCTGGCGGCCGAAGGCGCGGCTGTCGTGGTGATCTCGCAGGATCTGGACGAGCTGCACGCGATCAGCGACCGGCTGGCGGTGATGGCGGGCGGGCGGCTGGTGGAGGCGGGGGCGACGCGGGAGGTTAATCCGGAGCGGATTGGGCTGTTGATGGCGGGCGGGGCGGAATTTGCTGCGCATTGAGCCGCGGCGGCAGGTGTCCCCTGCCCTGCTATGGGCGACGCCGATGCTCGCGATGGTGACGACGGTGATCGCGGCGGCCGGGCTGTTCTGGGCGTTGGGGGCGCCGCCGGGAGCGACGATGCGGGCGATCTTCGTCGAGCCGTTGCAGTCGGCGCAGGGACTGTCGGAGCTGTCGTTGAAGGCGGCGCCGTTGATCTTGATTGCGGTGGGGTTGGCGGCCGGGTTCCGGGCGGGGGTGTGGAACATCGGGGCCGAGGGGCAGCTGCTGATGGGCGCGATCGCCGGCGGCGGGGTGGCGCTGGCGACGTATGAGCAGGAGGGGCACTGGATCCTGCCGGCGATGGCAGTGGCGGGGGTGTTGGGTGGGATGGCGTGGGCGGCGATCCCGGCGCTGCTGCGGACGTGGCGGGGGGTGAACGAGATTTTTGTTAGCTTGATGCTGACGTATGTGGCGGAGCTGTTCCTGAATTGGCTGGTGCTGGGGCCGTGGAAGGATCCGGAGGGGCTGAATTTTCCGCAGTCGCGGATGTTTTCGGAGGCGGCGCAGTTGCCGGTGCTGATCGCGGGAACGCGGTTCAATGCGGGGATCCCGGTGTCGTTGCTGGTGGCGGCGATAGCGGCTGTCGTGATGCGGGGCACGGTGTTGGGATTTCAGATCCGGCTGGTCGGGGCGGCGCCGGCGGCCGCGCGGTATGCGGGGGTGAGCGAGCGGCGGATCGTGTGGACGACGCTGCTGGCGAGCGGGGGGCTGGCGGGGTTGGCGGGAGTGTTCGAGGTGGCGGGGCCGATCGGGCAACTGATCCCGCGGCTGACGCCGGGGTATGGGTTCACCGCGATCATCGTGGCGTTCCTGGGGCGGTTGCGACCGGGGGGGGATCGTGCTGGCCGGGCTGGTGGTGGCGCTGTCGTCGATCGGGGGGGACAATGCGCAGGTGTCGCTCGGGCTGCCGAATGCGGCGGTGGGGGTGGTGCAGGCGATGCTGTTGTTCTTCCTGTTGGCGTCGGATTTCTTGTTGCAGTTTCGGATCCGGCGGGTGGTGGCGTGACATTTGCAGTGTTCTTGTCGCTGCTGGCGTCGGTGGTGACGGCGGCGACGCCGTTGCTGTTGGCGGCGACGGGGGAGTTGGTGGTGGAGCGGTCCGGGGTGCTCAATTTGGGTGTCGAGGGAATGATGCTGGTGGGGGCGGTGGCCGGGTTCGCGGCGACGTCGGTGTCGGGCAGTGCGGTGGTGGGGATTGCGGCGGCCGGGCTGGCGGGGATGGCGCTGGCGGGGCTGTTCGCGGCGCTGACGCTGGGGCTGACGAGCAACCAGGTGGCGACGGGGTTGGCGCTGACGATCTTCGGGGTGGGATTGTCGGCGCTGGCGGGGGCGGGGTTCGTGGGGCAGCCGGTGGCGCGGCTGCCGCGGCTGCCTTTGCCTTTCTTGGGCGGGCCGTTCGTAGGCGTGATCAAGGTGTTGCGGCAGGATGGGCTGACGTATTTTTCGGTCGCGGCGGTGGCGGCGGTGGCGTGGGTATTGCGGCGGACGCGGGCGGGGCTGGTGCTGCGGGCGGTGGGCGAGGCGGATCGGTCGGCGCATGGGTTGGGGTATGGCGTGTTGCGGATCCGGTGCTTCGCCGTGTTATTCGGCGGGTTCATGGCGGGGCTGGCGGGGGCGGACCTGTCGTTGAGCTATACGCCGATGTGGGTCGAGGACATGACGGCGGGGCGGGGGTGGATCGCGCTGGCGCTGGTGGTGTTCGGGACATGGCAGCCGTGGCGGGTGCTGTTGGGAGCGTATCTGTTCGGGGGGATCACGATCCTGCAGCTGTATCTGCAGGGTAGCGGGATGCGGGCGGTGCCGACGCAGTTCCTGGCGATGCTGCCGTATGTGGCCACGATCGTCGTGCTGGCGGCGATGTCGTCGCGCTCGGCGCGGCGGCGGCTGGGGGCGCCGGCCTGCCTGGGTTTGCCTTTTCGTCCCGCTACTTAATTCGAACGGAGAACCATTCATGCTCGATCGCCGTCATCTCCTGCTGGGCGCCGCGACGCTGGGTTCGGCGACATTGGCCGCCGCGCGCGCGCGCGCGGCCGATCCGTTGAAGATCGGCTACGTCTATGTCGGCCCGGTGGGCGATTTCGGTTGGACCTATCAGCATGACCAGGGGCGCCGCGCGGTCGAGACGGCGTTGGGCGGCGCGGTGCAGACGAGCTTCGTCGAGAAGGTGCCGGAGGGGCCGGACGCGGAACGGGTGATCCGGCAACTGGCGAGTGGCGGCGACGGGCTGATCTTCACGACGTCGTTCGGGTTCATGAACCCGGCCGAGCGGGTGGCCAAGCAATTTCCGAACGTCAAGTTCGAGCAGGCGACCGGCTACAAGACGGCAGCGAACCTGGCCGAATACAACGCACGGTTCTACGAGGGACGCGCGGTATGCGGGACGATCGCGGGGCATCTGTCGAAGGCGGGAGTGGCCGGTTACGTCGGTTCGGTGCCGATCCCTGAGGTGGTGATGGGGATCAACGCGTTCACGCTGGCGGCGCAGAAGGTGAACCCGGACTTCAAGACCAAGGTGATTTGGGTGAACGGCTGGTTCGATCCGGGCAAGGAGGCGGACGCGGCCAAGTCGTTGCTCGATCAGGGCGCGGACATCCTGTGCCAGCACACCGACAGCCCGGCCGTCATGCAGACCGCCCAGGAGCGCGGCAAGCTGGCGTTCGGGCAGGCATCGGACATGGCGAGCTTCGGGCCGGAGGCGCAGTTGACGTCGATCATGGACAATTGGGGTCCGTATTACGTCGCCCGCGCCAAGGCGGTGCTGGACGGGAGCTGGCGGACGCAAAGCGTGTGGATGGGGATGAAGGAGGGGACGGTGCAGTTGGCTCCCTACGGCAAGGCGGTCACGCCGGCCGTGGCGCAGGCGGCCGATGCGGTGCGGGACGGGATCATGGCGGGGAAGCTGCATGCGTTCACCGGGCCGATCAAGGATCAGAAGGGGGCGGTGAAGGTGGCGTCTGGGGCGACGATTGCGGATGCGGAGCTGTTGAAGATGGATTGGTATGTGGCGGGGGTGCAGGCCTGACTGCCCAAGGATTGGCCAGAAAGTAGACGGTGGCGGCGGTAATGCTGGTAAACGCGCCACCGGTTTGGCCGGGATGGCGATGAGGACGGCGCCTGGCGGGCGGCATGAACTTTGCCTGGGTTAGGGCAATGCTCCTGCTGGAAGGCTGATAATGGCGTATCTGCTCCCGTCTGAATTCGTGACCAAGATGGTGGATGCGGGGGAGTCGAAAGTGTTGATGTCGACCCGCGACACATTGATCCGAGCCTATATGGCAGGTGCGATCCTGGCTTTGGCGGCGGTATTCGCGATCACGGTCAACGTGCAGACCGGTTATTCCATCATCGGCGCGATCTTGTTTCCGGTCGGGTTCTGCATGCTGTATCTGCTCGGGTTCGACTTGCTGACGGGCGTGTTCGTGCTGGCGCCGCTGGCGCTGATCGATCGGCGGCCGGGAGTGACGCTGGCGGGCGTGCTGCGGAACTGGGGGCTGACGTTCGTGGGCAATTTCTCCGGCGCGCTGACGGTGGCGGTGCTGATGTCGATCGTGTTCACGTTCGGGTTCTCGACGCCGCCGGACAAGGTGGGGACGATCATCGCCGGGGTCGGGGAGGCGCGGACGCTGGGCTATGCCAAGTATGGCGCGGCGGGGATGCTGACGTTGTTCATCCGCGGCATGCTGTGCAACTGGATGGTGTCGACCGGCGTCGTCGGCGCGATGATCTCGACGACGGTGAGCGGCAAGGTGATCGCCATGTGGATGCCGATCATGGTGTTCTTCTTCATGACCTTCGAGCATTCGGTGGTGAACATGTTCCTGTTTCCGTCAGGCTTGATCATGGGCGGCAAGTTCTCGATCATGGACTACTTGATCTGGAACGAGATCCCGACGGTGTTCGGCAATCTGGTGGGCGGGCTCAGCTTTACCGGCCTGACGCTGTATTCGACGCACGTGCGGACGGCGGCCAAGCGGCTCGTGTTGAGCTGAACGCCGCGCGGCCGCCTGTGCGGGGCGGCCGCCTGGTTGTTGCGCTGGACCAGTGTTCGGAGGCGGACCGTAAGCCGGACAATGACGATTTCCATGGCGCATCGGTGCCGGATGGGCCAGCGCTGGCGAGCAAGGGGATCGCGATTGCGATAGCGGACGGGATCGGCAGTAGCCGGGTCAGCGGGGTGGCGGCGAGCCTCGCGGTGCGGGCGGTGGTGGACGATTATTACTGTACGCCGGAGAGTTGGGCGGTGAAGACGGCGGGCGGCCGGGTCATCGCGGCGGTGAACTCCTGGCTGCATGCGGAGACGCGGCGGGGGGCGGCGGAGCCCGACCAGGGATACGTGTGCACCCTGAGTGCGTTGATTTTGAAGGGAATGGTCGGGCATGTGTTCCATGCCGGGGACAGCCGGGTGTGGCGGTCGGCAGGGCGGTCGCTCGAGCAGCTGACGGAGGATCACCGGGTCCATGCGTCGTCGGAGCAGTCGTATCTGGCGCGCGCGATCGGGGCGGCAGCGCATGTCGATATCGATTATCGCAGCGTGGCGTTGGCGGTGGGCGATGTGTTCGTGCTGAGCACGGACGGGGTGCATGACCATCTGGCTCCCGAGGCGATCGTGGCGGAGATGGAGGGGCCCGGCGGGCTGGACGCGGCGGCACAGCGGATCGTAGCGCGGGCGCTGGCGGCGGGAAGTTCGGACAATCTGACGGTGCAGTTGGTGCGGATCGAGAGCGTGCCGGAGCCCGGGCTCGACTCGTTGCGAGACCCGGCCAGCCCTGTCCCCTGCCAAGCAGCTGGCGGCGGGGGAGACTCTGGACGCCTATTTGGTTCTGCGTCCGCTGCATGAGAGTGCGCGGAGCCATGTGTACCTGGTCAGTGAACCGGACGGATCGCGGGCGGTGCTGAAGGTACAGTCGATCTATCTGGCGCACGATGAGGGCTATCTGCGGCGGTTCGCGATGGAAGAATGGATCGCGCGGCGGATCGATAGCCCGCATGTGCTGAAGGCACGGCCGGCGGTGGGAGCGCGGACGTGTCTATACTTGGTGCTCGAGTATGTGGATGGGCAGACCCTGGCGCAGTGGATGCGCGATCATCCGGCGCCGAATTTGGAGGCGGTGCGCGGGATCGTCGAGCAGGTGGCTCGCGGGCTGGAGGCGTTCCACCGGCGCGAGATGGTGCACGGCGACATTCGCCCGGAGAACGTGATCCTGGATGGGGCGGGGACGGCCAGGATCATCGATTTCGGGTCAGTGCGCGTCGCCGGTGTGGCAGAATTGTCGCAGGAGGAGGCGGGGCCGCTGGGGACCGCGCAGTACAGAGCGCCCGAGTGTTTGCTGGGTGAGACGGCAACAGCGGAGGCGGACGTCTATGCCTTGGGGGCAATCGCATATCAGGCGCTGACGGGGCGATTGCCGTATGGCGCCCTGCCCGGCCGGCTGCGTTCCGCACGCGAGTTGCGGCGGCTGCACTATCGATCGTGTCGCGATGTGCGGCCGGATGTGCCGCCATGGGTGGACGGCGCGCTGCGGCGGGCGCTTTCGCCGCCACCAGCGCCACGATATCGTACGCCGTCGGAGTTCGCGTATGATCTAAGGGCCCGTCAGGAAATAGCCGAATCGGGTGGGACTTCTCGCCATAGGGGGATTCCCGGTCACGGAGCGGTTTTGTAGCCTGTCGCGATGATCGATCTGAGCGCCATCCGCGGCCGCTTTACT
>JAABUX010002133.1_pt1 | contig 28500 bp, 28 predicted proteins | sample 5561851 | NCBI WGS metagenome assembly JAABUX01 (sample SAMN10711883, study PRJNA513361) | rock metagenome | isolation source: Antarctica rocks | place: Antarctica: Victoria Land, Richard Nunatak red sandstone | collected 2016-01-03 | reverse complement strand
TCGCGGCGGCTTTCCAGGGCCTGTCCCATATCGTCCCGACTGCGGTGGTCGAGAAGGCGGTCAATGATGATGCGGAAGTCGGAGATTGATGACTTTCCTTCTGGCGCGCACAAACGGCACAGTGGCGTTTCATTGGTTGTGGGGCGCAACAAATGCCTGCTAGTAATTGCTCTGATGGCTGTGGGCCTCCCATTGATTCCCGCGCCCATATCCGACTGGCGCTGGCATGGTCTTCGAACTGCGGTCTTTGAGCTGGGAGCGGTCGCGTTGCTGTCGCTTTCACTCGCGCAGCGCTGGACGGTGGATCGTCGGAAGCACTGGCGGGATGCGCTTCAGACCCTTCCTCTCCGCTCCCTTGTCGCCCTTCTGGGTTGGGGATGCATCTCCGCTCTGATGGCGGCAAACAAGCCCTTTGCCCTTCAAGGTCTCTTACAACTGGGAGCAGGGGCGCTTATTACCCTGACCGTCGCGAGTGAAGCCCGTACGCGGCCACAATATGAGATTTTGCTGGATGCTCTGACAGGCACGACGCTCCTGATTTCCCTCTCGGGCTTCATCCTTTATGGCCGTGACCACTCGCTGTTGGCAGTCGGCCTTTACCAAGATCATATGCTCTATGGAGCAGTGTTCACGATTTTACTGCCTATAATGCTGTCGGTCAGCCTTTCGCCAGTTAGTATTACACGAAGCCTCCTAGCCAGAGTTGCAATGGTTTCTGGACTTGTTGCACTCGGACTAGCCGAAACGCGCTCATCTTGGATCGGCCTAGCAGCCGCTTTGCTCGTCTTCCTTGCGCTGTTTCTATGGACGTGGTTCATAGCCTCCGGTGACCGCTTGGGTTTGAAGGCGATATTCGAGCAGAGGCGGCACATTGTTGTGTCGGGTGTGTTAGGCCTATGTGTCATCGGCTACTTTCTGGTGGCAACTCCAGAGGTCGCGCAGATTGGGGCGCGGTTGCGAACCTTAACCACGACAGTGGCTCAGGGTAAAGAGAACTCTGTCGAATGGCGCTTCACGGCCTGGCATGGTGCGCGCCTCATGATAATGCAGAAGCCGTTATTGGGCTGGGGAATCGGGTGCTACTCCTTTTACCAGTTTCCCTTTACAGGTATGGGGCATAAGATGGCGGAGGTCAAAGCGCAATGGCCCACAATCCTTGATGAAACCCACAACTCATATCTACAGATCGCAGTAGAGTTAGGTCTGCCCGGCCTGCTACTGTGGCTAGGTGTTTTAATCTCCACCTTCAGCCTCGGCGTTTCGGCGCTCCGGCGTTTCACGCTGGGCGGCCTGCGGCAATGGACGCTCATTGGGTGCCTTTCCGCGCTGACAGGCCAAGCGGTGGACGCGGTCGCCAATCCGGGCTGGCAGTTTGGCGAAGTCAACCTCTTCCTATGGATGACTCTTGGGATGACGGTCGCGCTAGCGCTTGGGTTGCCAGACAGAGCCGTCGAAAGCCAAGATCATAGACCCGGAGGAATAACGGCCATTCTAGGGGCAAGCAAGATTGTATTGGCACTGGCGACAGGCATCGGGTTGCTCTGGCTGATCCTGCATACGGCCTCCTTCCTGCCGGCGCCCAGGCTGTGAGAGAGCAAGCTTTTACCAAGCCCGCCAAGTTTCGACGCAGTGCCAAATCGTCCCGGCCTCGAAGTGGATGGCCCTCGCGGTTTTTCGGCTTGACAGAGACCCGCCGGCTCGGCTACAATAGAGTTGTGGTGCAATTATTCAGTCTCTTGACTCAGGAATGGCTTTTCTTGCCGCTTGGAGCGGCTGTGAGGCCCCTGGTGACGATAAATTGACAAGATTTTCATTCAGGAAGCTATAATGCGCTCAGGGAGCCTTACAGAGCCAAAAGGCTTATTTGCACCACAACTCTAATGCAAAATTGGTAAAAGAGTGTCAGAACGCTGAAACGCAGCTACCAAACGGTAAAACCGACAGCCGGATTACGGTTTGAAACTAATCGCGAAAAGATTTGCGGAAAGAGCCGAATTCCGTCACTTTGGCATCGTTTGTGCAGGATACAAACTAGGCGAGTCGGAAGTCTTGGGCATCGGAAGTCTTGGGCAGCCGTGAGCCTCTCGCAAATTAGGGGACGGCTCTCGATCCCTTCAGTGGCGACGGAGGCCGCGCTGCCGCCTCAGCTTTGTAGCGCACATTCCGACCGCGCAGGAAGTGACACCGCTGAAAATGCGGACCCACATCGGGTAGAATGCAGGAAAATAAGACCATGATGAGCGCCGGGCAGGAGGAACGAGAGGCAGGCGGGTTCGTTCTGCCGCAGATGGAGCACTCCGGCGAGATCGCTCCCTGCTGGAAGGCGCTGGATCGCTACCGCTGGACGGCCGGGCTGGCATTTGTCAGTCATGGCGCCCGGATCGGCGTCCGCACCAATGACGCTTCGCTTTGGGACTGCCTGCGGGACCACCTGCCGCCGGGGTGGAGCGCCGCCGCGTCCCCGCTGGTGGACAGCCTGTTCTCGCTGGCAGTGACCGAAAGCCGCTCGCGCACGAACAAGGAGCCGCATTTCTTTCTGTACCAGGGAAGCTGCCGGGTGGCGCACACGCGGCAGTTAGATGAAGCCCTTCAGGTGTTGGAGTCCGGGCTGCACGGGCAGGTGGCGGCGCAGGCGCGGGAGCATCTTTTCGTCCATGCCGGGGCGGTGGCATGGAATGGGCAGGCTATCGTCATTCCGGGGCGCAGCTTCAGCGGCAAGAGCAGCCTGGTCGCGGCCCTGGTTCGCGCGGGAGCGGCTTACCTGTCGGATGAGTATGCCGTCTTTGACGCGGACGGGCATGTCCATCCGTATGCCAAGCGCCTCTCGCTCCGGGGCGAGGACGGCGGGCCGCACGGACGGTATTCGGTGGAAGCATTGGGCGGCCAGGCCGCCAGCGGGCCGCTGCCGGTCGGGATGATCGTCGCGGCCCAGTACGAGGCCGGCGCCCGCTGGCGGCCCCGGCCCCTGTCGCCGGGCCGCGCCCTGCTGACGCTGCTGGACAACACCGTGCAGGTCCGCGCACAGCCGGGGACGGCTTTAGCGACTCTTCAGAAAGCAGCCCTGGGCGCAGAGGCGTTCCAAAGCAAGCGAGGCGAGGCGGATCAAGTCATCGTCTGGCTGCGGGGGCGCTCACTTTCACAGGTGAGCTAACAGATGAGATCAAGAGCAGTGCCAACGCCGAAAGGAGGCCGGAAGACTGTCTGTTTTGTCTGAGGAAGTATCTGCTCCGACATAACTTTGACGACACAGTGCGCTGAAATAATAAATCCGCAGAACAACTCACGTCTCAGAACGTGAGTGACGACAAATAAGGACATCGAAAAGGAACACCATGTACAAACACAATCACAGCAGGCATTTTGCCAACTCCGCCCGTGTCGCCGTCGCGCTCTGCGCCTTCGCGGCGGTGGGCGGGGGGGCGGCGCAGGCCGGCGCCACCCGAGTCACTGCGCCGAGCCAGTTGGTCAACCCTGTCACGACGGCCCAGTTTCCTACCGGGACCGCGCCCGACTTTATCGTCCCCGCATCGTTCAATGTGGCGGCAGGCAGCAGCAACAGCGTGACCTTCACGGCCACGAGACCTGCGGCGGCCGGCGGCTTCCAGAGCGTTGTGGCCGACAGCAGCAACGTCGCGCCACAGTTCACCATGGCTCCTTTTGGGGCGCCGGGAGACATCGTCGAGAATACCACCGTTCCCACCAACACCCCCGCTGGAAATATGACCACAGGACCGCTTCAGATTAATTTCCAGAACGGCGTCGCCGGGTTTGGGCTGCTCGCCCAGGATAACAACATAGACACGGAGACGTTTACGCTCGACGTCTTCAACGGGTCCACTCAGATCGGCACTTTCTCGTTCGGCCCTACCGACAACACGATGGGGACCGGCCAGGCTGTCTTCGTCGGCGCTCAGGCGACTAGCGGCGACTTAATCACCAGCGCCACCCTCAGCAGCTTGTCTTTGGCGACCGGAGGCGGAGGTCAACCCAACAACGGCAACAACGACTTCTTTTTCGGCCGCACGCAGGTGCAGAATGCGCCGGTGCCGGAGGCTTCGACCGTGGTGAGCTTCGGCCTGGGCGTGCTTCTGGTCGCCGGCTTGACGCTCGGCGCGCACAAGCGCAAACTCAACGGGGCGCAGGCCGCAGGTTAACCGCGCGGCCGAGCGCCGAGTGGGGACGCTGTGAGATGGGACACTGAAAGGAATAAGAAATGGCGCCACAAGCACGACAGGAGCGGCTGGTCGTCCAGGAACTGGGCGATGAAATGATCATCTATGACGAACAACGCAACCGCATTCATCGGCTGAACCCAACGGCGGCTCTGGTCTGGCGTCACTGCGATGGCCGGCGGACGACCGGCGACCTTGCGCGCGTGGTGCAGGGCGAGCTGGGTTCTCCCGTGACCGAGGAGCCCGTGACCGAGGAGATGGTCTGGCTTGCGCTGGACCGCCTGGAGAAGGAGCATCTGCTCCAGCAGCCGCTGGTGCGGCCCGAGGTCGTCATGCAGATCACCCGGCGGCAGATGCTCCGCAAAGCGGCCCTGGTCGGCGGCGCAACGCTCCTCCTCCCCGTCGTTCAAAGCATGGTCGCCCCGACGCCTGCCATGGCGATGTCTATTGGATGCGCCACTCGCGGGCAGACGGCCACCCCGACCCGCCCCTGCTGCAACGGCTTGTTCGCCGGACCCGGAGGCCGCTGCACTTCGGGGCGCGGCCGGGGTTAGTGGTCAGAGTCTCTTTCTGAGTTTCTCTCAGGGAAGCGCAAAAGCGGTGGCCTGCCGGCTTTTCCTCATCAACACGGGAAAGGCAGGCAGGCCGCTTTGCGTTTACGGACCAGCGGCTTTCCATGATTCTTGATTAGAACGATGACGCCTGATCAGACAACGGAGATCCCCCTCGCCCAGCAGTTGACTGACATGGCTGCGCAGGAGGAGGTCGCGGCACTGGTTCAGTTTGCGCTCTTCCGCCCCCATCTGGCGGACCTGCTCCGTGCCTGCGCCGAGGCCCGGCTGGACCTGCTCGTGCTGAAGGGCGCCGCCCTGGCGGAGACGGTTTACCCGCGCCCCAGCCTGCGCCGGTTCGGGGACCTGGACGTGCTGGTGCGCCGGGCGGAGGCCGCGCGCGCCCGGACGCTTCTCGAATCGCTGGGGTACGTCGTGGAGGCCATGTCGTGGGACGACCTGATGCATCACCGCGCCTGCCAAGCCAACTTCTTCAAGCACACCGAACGCGGCTCGGTCGTCATCGAGATGCACACCGAGCTAATCAACAACGACCTCTTTTTCGGACAGATCCGGGTTGATCAGGAAGGGCTGTGGGAACGCGCGCGGGCAGTGCGTCTCGCGGGCGCCGAAGCGCGGACGCTGGGGCCGGAAGACCAGATCCTGCATCTCTGCCTGCACCTGGCCGGGCACTACCTGGCCGCGCCGCAGTCCCTGCGCGACATCTTCCAGGTAAGCTCCGTAGATCAAATGGATTGGCCGCTCGTCGTCAGCCTCGCCCGGCAGGCACGCGCCGCCACGGCCTGTTTCGCGGGCCTGTTCGCGGCGGCCCGTCTTCTGGGGGCGCCCGTTCCGCCGACGGTTTTGGACGCGCTCGCCCCCCGCGCCGGGCGGCGCGCACTGGAACAAATCGCGGCGGCGCGCGCCGAGGACATCACCGCAGCCCATACGGAGCGTCTGCGCTTTCCGCTGCTCTGGCACCTGCTCGGCAGCCCCCGCGCCCGCCTCAGCGCCTTGTGGCACATCCTCTTTCCCTCACGCCGCTGGCTCATCATGCATTACTATTATGACCTTTTCGATGCTCCCAATGGGTTTCCCCCCGTCCAAGTCTCGCTCTGCCGACCACGTTCTACGGCAAAGAGCGTCGCGCGCCATCTCAAGGCGATGAGCGCGGTACGGATGGCCCATCTGCGCTTTCTCCTGCGCGGCCTGGCCCGCTTCTTCCCCTGGTAACAGCGCCGATCAGCGGCTCGCCCGCACGATGAGGGACAGCAGCACGGCGCAGAAGACGCAGAGGCCGGCGAAGCGCAGGTGCGCGTTCAGCCCCGCCGCCCCTTTCACCGCGCCTTTCGCCGCCGCGCCTGTTTGGGCCGTCCCCTGCCCTGCCTCATTCCCTGGCGTTTGCTCTTCCTGCTCACCGAGGCCGGCGGCGGCCATGCCCAGCCCCAGCAGCAGCCACAGGAAGAGGGAGGGCGCGCCGAACTGCCAGGAACCATCGCCGTAGGCGTCCACCGCCTGACCCGCGACGGCGGCCACGCAGCCAATGAGGAGGCGGCGGCGCAGCGGGTTTTCTTCCGCGCGCCGCAGGGCGCGGGCGGCGACGCCGAAGAAGGCCGCCAGTCTGGTTGCTCGCGACACGGTACACCTCTTGTTCTGGCGACAGCACAGCAAATGGCGGCATTTCCCCTCTTAAGACGCCCTCCTAACGCGCATTGAAGTCGCGCAGCCGGTCCGCAAGGTGCTGGGCGGTCACGTCTTCGTCCATCACGGACTCGCCCTTGTCGCGGACATAAACGTAATCTTTCCCCGCCGGTGCGCTTGCGACCGTCAGTTGCACGGAGAAATCGGGCTTCCGCCAGTACCAATTGATGCCGCCCTGCTCCGTGGTCGTCAGCAGAGCGGGCGGGAACGCGCCGGGGATCAGGTCGCCGGCTTGCAGCACGAGGCGGAGCGCGGACACATAGGCGTGTTGGGTAGGGCGGGTGTAGTCCTCGTCCTCCTCAATGTACGGCAATTGGCAGAACCTACCCAGCGTCACCCACAGGCCGTCTTCACGGAGCGGTTCGGCCACAAGCGCCGCCGTACTGCTATTCTCTTGCCCCATCGTCTGCTCTCCCTACGAACATGGTTAAAGACGATTGTACCATAGTCGGCATGACGATGCACTGTTCCGTTTACTCTTCCGCGTCGCAGTATATGTCGAATTCCAGCGTCAGGTGACGCTTGACCAACCGCCGCATCAAGCCCGCCGAGAGTGAAAATCCCCGGTTCCATGCCTTTAGATGCAGGCCGCAGAATATGTCCGCTCTGCTCATTTTGGTCAGACTCTCCCACACCTGCAAGCCGTTTGATACACGGTCCAGCAGCCAGACGATTTGCTCCTCCAACGTCTGCCCTGCCGCCGCAGGGCTGTTGAGCAGCCAGACGCTCGGCAAATGCCGGATGCGCCCACTCCGAAGGGCTTCCCCCTTACGATGAACGCGCGTCGGCTCGGAGGAAAGCAAGCGCGAGACTAAATCCACGTCTAAGGTTTCATCTGTGAACCGCAGGCAGGCCGATGTTTTGTCAACAGAGCCGCCAATCCAAATCACTTCGCTGACAGGTTCAACCGGGGGAAACGGTTCCATGAGCGGTTCTCCATCGGCGTACAAAAACTACAGCCCCGTCCCCGGCGTGCCGCTGTAGAGGATGACGGGGGGATCGGGCTGGCCGGAGGCTTTGTGAGCGGCGTGCTGGCGGCGGACGTCGTCCAGGAGGCCCGGCACGGCCTGGGGGGGCGTGGCGGGGGCGGAGAAGGCGGCGGTGAAGGTGGGCCAGAACTGGTCAATGTTGTGCGAGTAGTCGAAGACCATGACGCCCTGGGTGGAGGCGGTGGCGGCTTGCAGGGCGCGGGCCAGGAGTTCGGGATGGCCGTTGTAGTTCGAGAGGGCGATGCCGGCGTAGACGAAGGTCTGGTCGTTGACGGCGCGGTTGGAGAACTGGCCTGCCGCCTCGACGCTCTCGCCCGCCGACCGGCCCGCCGCGATGGCGTCGGCGACCGTGCCGGGCGGGTAGTAGCAGCCCGTCGTCAGCCAGTCCACCAGCCCCGCGAAGCCCGTCTTCTGGTAGGAGGGCGTCAGGAAGCGCAGGCCCGCCGAGAAGTCGTCCGCGCCCCAGTTGGAGCCGAGCGTCGGGTAGTCGGGATACCAAGACCCGGCGTAGACGCTGACGGTGGCCGTCGGGCGGATGGCCTTGACGGTGGCGACGGCGCTCGCCAGCCAGTTGCGGATGGTCAGGGTGCGGAAGACCAGCCAGGCGTCGTAGACGGGGCCGGGGACGATGCGCTTGGCGAGGGAGGGGTACGACACCTGATAGGTGAACACGTCGTCAGGCCAGCGGACGGGATGCCCGACGAACGCCTCGAACTGGGCGTGCGTGACCGGGCTGAAGTCGGCGTTCGCGCCCGCGTAGCGCATCCGGTCGTCGAAGATGACGCCGTCCACCGCGTAGCCGCGCACGACCTCGGCAATCATGGACAGGATGCGGGTCTGGACAGCCGGGTCGTTCGGGTTCGTCATCAGCGGCACCTGCTGCTCCGGGCGGGCGCTGATGGGGACGAACGTCGAATTGGTGAGCATGGAAATCTGCGCGCCGACCGGGGCGAAGCGCCGCAGCCAGTCGCCCGCCGGCCCGCCGCCGGCCAGTGCGCTGCCGCCGGCGGGGACGCTGGCCGAGATGGCAGCCAGGGCCGCGCCGTCCACCTGGGCGACCACGCGCTCGTCGGCGTTCAGCAGGACCACGATGCTCCCCGGCTGCGCTTTCAGGCTCCCGCTGTCCGTGTAAGCCGAAAGCAGGTCCGGCGTCCGGGGCGTCAGGTTGGCCCGATCCGAGAGACCATAAGGGACCGCGCCGGGCGCGTTGGACATGACGCTCAGGGCCGGCTCATACAGCGTGGACTGCCATTCGGGGTGCGTGTAGCCCGGCCCGTATTTGACGTCCCGGTGCCCCTCGCTGAAGACGTTCATGCTGGCGACAAGCTGCAAGCCGTTGGCGTGGGCCTGCTGCACCATGACGGCCAGCGGGTCGAAGCCGGCGGGCAGCGTCTTCCCGCCCAGCCAGGTGGTCAGCTTGGGCGCGTACTTGCTGGGGTAGAGCGTGTAGCCGACGATGGGCTTGACGTCCATGACGATGGTGTTAAAGCCGCCCTTCTTGATCTGGGCCACCATGTCGGTGATCTTCTGCGCCGAATTGGTCCGGTTGAGATTGGCCGTGGCATCCACCCAGATGACCCGCGCCTGCGCCCCGCGCGCCCGCGTGACCTGCTGGGCAATCCCGATGCCATTGTTGGCCTCGTCCAGCGGCACGGCCGGGATGCCTTTGAGCGGCACATATTGCGGGGCCGCCACGGGCGGCGGCACCGTCAGCGGCGGCGCGACCGTGATAGGTGAGGGCGGCGGGACCGGAGTGCCGGGCGGCGCGGGCGCACTATTCGGGTTTACGGGAGTGGGCAGCGGCGTCGGAGGCGGCGGAACCGCCGTCGGCGCCCCCCCAGCGGGCGGCTGCGGGGCGGCAGGTGGTGTCTGTGGCGCTTGCGCGGCCAGCGGGCCGCCAATCACTCCTGCGCCGAGCGCGAGTGCGGCGGCGATCCAGTTCAGACGGGTCAAAGCGTGTCCTTCAAGCAGGCCCGGCCCCTGCGGGACGCGGCCCTGCGACTTGCGTTGCGCCCATTATAGCACAGTCAGTCAAGGGCAGGGCGCAGAAGTGCGCGGCAGAAGGTAAACTAACCCCATGACGCGGCGGCAGGAGCGACGGCCCCGCGCAGGAGCAAACCGATGGACGGCAAACGGCTATTACATTCTTTGAGGCTAGAGAACTTCCTGTCTTATGGCCCGGAAGGTGTTCAACTGGAACTAGAGCCGCTGAACATATTGATTGGGCAGAATGCTTCGGGTAAGTCTAATCTCATTCAGGCTGTTGAACTGCTCCGCGCCACGCCCAACGGCCTATCCTCCTTTCTGAGACAAGGCGGCGGCGTCGCGGAATGGCTTTATAAAGGCGGGAAGCAACTGCCGACGGCGGAAATCATCGCCTCGGTTGATTATCCTGTGGTGGATGACCAACTGCATCACTCTCTCTCGTTTACAGCAGGCAACCAGCGATTGCAGATTGTGGATGAGGCAATAAAGAGCGCAGCCGGTAGCATAAGGCAAGACATTCCTATTGTCTACTACAGCTATCAGCGGGGTGAGCCAGCCGTTGCAGCCAGGGAAAATGTCGTTAGGGGGAATGAGGATTTTCCGACTCTGCAATGGACTTCTCGGCCCATAAGCGGCATCAAGTCTGATTCTTCCATACTCTCGCAGAGAAGCGACCCTGATCTCTATCCCCCACTCAATTATCTAGCGGAACAGTATCGGGGCATTACAGTCTATCGCAACTTCCACTTGGATGGGCCTGACTCAATGCGCCGCCCACAGCAGACCGATCTGCCGACAGATTTTTTGGAAGAAAACGGGCGCAACCTCAGCCTTGTCTTTAGCAACTTGCAGTACCAGGGCGTGATGGAGACCATCATTGGCAAACTGCGGGTGGTTTATGAGGAGGTAGAAAGGATTGGTGTTAAACTCGAGGGCGCAACTATGCAGATATTTATCTACGAGCGCGGCATGAACAACCCCATTCCTGCGGCGCGGTTGTCCGACGGCACACTGCGCTATCTGTGCCTGCTGACGATCCTGTACCACCCCACCCCACCGCCGCTCATTTGCCTGGAAGAGCCGGAGATCGGGCTGCATCCCGACCTCATTTCCGGCCTCGCCGAGATGCTGAAAGAGGCGTCTCAGCGGACGCAGATCATCGTCACGACGCACTCGGACTTGCTGGTTTCCAAGTTCAGCGACCAGCCGGAAGCCATTGTCGTCTGTGAACGGACGCCGAGCGGGACGACGCTAGAGCGATTGGACGCGAAGAAACTAGAACTCTGGCTGGAGGAGTATTCTCTGGGTGAAGTCTGGATGCGGGGCGGCATCGGGGGGACGCGCTGGTGACGCATATCGTGTTCCACATCGAGGGCGGCGTCAGCAACAGCCAGAGCGGCGACATGCGGCAGGCGTTCCGCCACTTTTTCTCCGAACTGGACAGGCTGGCTAAGAGTAGGGGCGGCAAAATAGATTTCTTTATGCATGGATCACGTCGCAGCGCCTACAAAGGGTTTTGCGGCGCGCTAACCACCCAGCCGGAAAAGTTTCACGTCCTGCTGGTGGACTCAGAAGACCCCGTAGCGCACTGGGGCGAGTGCTGGCGGCATCTGCGTGAGCGGCAAGCGGACGGCTGGGAGAAGCCCGCAGGCGTGGGGGAAGCGCAATGTCATCTGATGGTGCAGGCGGTCGAAGCGTGGTTCTTCGCTGATCCAGAGGCCGTTGAAGGATATTACAAGCAGGGCTTTCAAGCGAGCATCCTGCCGGTTCGGCAGAACGTGGAGGAAATCCCGAAGGGCGAGCACATCGCAAAACTGGAAGCGGCGACGCGCCACTCGCAGAAGGGTCTCTACCACAAGACGAACCACCTCCCGGCCCTACTTGGCAAGAGCAACGCCGCCAAAGTGCGCGCCCGTGCGTGGCATTGTGACCAGATTTTCGTGACACTGGCGAAAGAGCTGGGAGACGAAATGCCGCCGCTCTGCACATTTCCGCTGGATCAGTAGGGCGGCAGGAGGCGGCGGAAGCCGTGGGTCAGAACGACGGCGGCGAAAAAGACGTTGCGGGCGAGTTGCGGCAGGAATGGCAGAGATAAGGGCCGCTGCGGCTGGCCGTCCGCACAGACGGCGGCAAGCTGCGCGCCAAGCCGCGTCATCCAAGCCACCGTGCGCGGCCATTCCCACAGGGACGCCCGCCACTCGGCAGGAATGCCTTCCGGGCCGACGGCGGCCCCGACGATGGCGCCGACGATGGCCCCTGTGGTGTCCGTGTCGCCGCCGCAGTGGACAACGGACAGGACGGCCCGCCGGTAGTCGCGCGGGAAGCGGAGCCAGGCGTGGAGGACGACCGGCACGGTCTGGTAGACGTAGCCCGAAACGCGCTCGTCCGCGCCCAGCGAGGCGGCAAAGGTTTGTGTGGTTTCGCCGGCGTGGACGCTGTCCGCCACGCGGCGGGCGAGGTCCAGGAACCCGGCATCCGCTCCCCACAGCAGACCGTCCAGCGTGTCTAAGAACGTCCCCGGAAGGTCGGCGGGGGCCTCACTCGCCAAGTGCGCGGCGAGGGCGACGGCCAGCGCGCCCACTTCGGCGCGGGGGTCCGTGTGTGTCAGCCGCGCCGAGGCTTTCACCAGGGCGCGCAGGCGGGCCGGGTCATTTCCATAGCAGACGCCCAGCAGGGCGCTCCGCATGGCAGGGCCGTTGCCCGCCGAGGGGACGCCGCTCCGGGACGGCGGGACGCCCAGGCAGAGCTTGATCATCGCCCGCAGGGTCGCCCAGCCGACTCCGGCGGGCAGGCCGAGCAGCCACAAGCGCAGACGCCGGGCGAGGGCGCGGGTGAACGCCTCCGGCTCGCCCGCCGACTCGATCAGCGCCTGCGCGATCAGGCAGGTGTGCTCAGTGTCGTCCGAAACCATGCCGCGACGACCCAGCAGGCGCGGGCCGTCCAGGTGGGGAAACAGCCGCGCCTGGCGACGCCGGGACAGCCCCTCGCAGGCCAATCCGACCGCATCCCCGACGGCGGTTCCCAACAGGCAGCCCGTGATCGCCTGTTCCCGCACCGCCACCCTCTGCGTCTCGCTCATGGCGTCAGCCCGATCCGCGCCGCCAACGGGCCGTCCACAGAGTAAACCTCCTCGCGTGGCATCACTAACTGCCCCAGGTCGCCCGATTGGACGTGCCGACGCTGGTCCGTGACGAACGCCGTGATGTCTTCAATCCCGACGATCCACTCGCGGGCGTAGCGAGCCAGGAAGTCCCCGCGCAGGCCAAGCTGAATGGCCCGGCGCTCGATTTTGGCCCCGGACGGGTCATGATCCGGGTCCCATTGGCTCCGCACATCCGACCGCTCCAGCGCCCCTTTCCACTCCGCCTCACTGCCGTACAGGGCCGGGATATAGGTGGACGGGACAGCCTCGGCAAGAATGGCGTCGAAGGCGTCGCGCCGGAGCGAGACGGCCAGCACGGTCTCCTGATTTTCTTTGGTCGCCCAGCCGCACCGATACATCATCCAAAGGAAGTTCGGCTTGATCCAGCTCATGCGTGTCAGCGAGAAGCCGCTACCGCCAAAGGCGCCGTGTTCAGCGGCGTAGCGACCGGTCTTGGGGCAATAGGCTTGGTAGACGACGATCTTTTCGGCGTCGTACTGCGCCAGGATGTGCCGCCCTGCCTGCGGCCAGCGCTCCTTCTGCGCCGGGTACGGCTCGGTAATGAGGTTCATCGCAGCGCCTCCCGCACTTCCATGAGAACTTTGCCGAGCATGTTCTTGCTTGTGCCTTCTATGCCGCAGCCCCAATAGTAATCATCTGGCGCGTCCTCGATCAACTCTTCGTCGCCTGTACCGAGCAGGACGGCGCGGATGTCCGAGTGCTGTTCAAATTTGGCGCGGACGGCGCGGCGCATGACGGCGTCCTTGACGGCCTGCCAGTCGGGCCGGAGCGGGCGGGCGTGGTCGTTGCCCATCTGCTTGGCGATCATCGGCGCGGGGGCGATCCGAATGGCGTCCTCATGGGGCGTATCGGGAAACTTCATGGCCTGGAAGAAGTGCTCGACGGTCTGCCACGGCGTCCCCTCGATCTCAAAGCTGTGACGGGAAAAGTTCGAGAAGCAGCCGTAGGGTTCGTCGCGCTCGCGGTAGAACTTGATGGGCATGGGCGTCTTCCTCTTTCGTGTTTTGATCACACGAACACTATACCCCAAGTTTATGTTATTTTAACACTATCACGAAATTATTCTTGGGGCGGGGTGAATTCGTAAAGCAGAGCGGGGCGGTGCTGGCCGCGCTGTTCCTGGTCCGTGGCGGCGAGGGAGCCGGTTCCCAAGACCCACTTACGGAAGTTGCGCTTGTCGAAGGGGCGGTCCAGCAGGATTTCATAGACTTCCTGCATCTGGGTCAGCGTGAAGCGGGTGGGGAGCAGGGCGGCGGCAACCGGTAGGCTGGACTGGAGCCGCGCCCGCAGGGCGTGAACGGCATGGTCCAGGATGGCCTGGTGGTCGAAGGCGAGCGGTTGGGGCAGATCGGCCAGGGGGAACCAGCGGGCGTCGGCGGCGTCGGTATCCGCGCGCAGGACGAGGCGGTCGCTAGGGACGAGCGCGGTGTAGGCGACGGTGATGACTCGGGTGCGCGGGTCGCGGCCGGGGTCGCCGAAGGCGCGGAGTTGTTCCAAGAAGACATGGGAGACGCCGGTCTCTTCGGCCAGCTCGCGGCGGGCGGCCTCTTCCAGCGTCTCGTCGGGCCGGACGAAGCCGCCCGGCAAGGCCCACTGCTCGGCGAAGGGCCAGGACTTGCGCTGGATGAGCAGCAGGTTCAGGCGCTTGTCGCGGAGGGTGAAGATGACGATGTCTACGGTGACGGAAGGACGCGGGAAGACGGAAGCATCGTAGGTCTGTTCGATGTCCGGCGAAGTCACGGCAGGTTCTGGCGTTGTGTGCATGGGACACTTATTATGCCGGATTGCGGGGGCGGCGTCAAGATGTATCCGGCACTGGAAGTGCCGGGCTACTCGGGAATGGAAGTCGCTCCGCGACTGAAGAAAGAAGCAGGACAAAGAAAGAGTAGGGACAAGAAAGAGGGCAGGGACAAGCCCTGCCCCTACGCGGACTTGTCCTCAGTGCCGGAGGCACTTTCACTCACGAGTAGACCGGCACTTCCAGTGCTGGGTATCAGTCGTGTGCCGTCACCTCATAGCTCCAAAAGTCGCGCGCCAGGAGGGTGTTCGGGAAGATCGCCTGCGCCTCGGCCAGCAGCTCGCCCAGCCGCGATTCCGAATCGGACTCGTAGCGCGGGCTGATGTGAGTCAGAATCAGCGTCCCAACGCCAGCGTCGCGGGCGACCGTCGCCGCGCCCGCAGCGGTCGAGTGGCCGGCGGCGACAGCGCGGTCGGCCTGATCGCTCAGGAAGGTCGCCTCGTGGACCAGGATGTCCGCACCCTGGGCGAGTTCGGCGGCGGCGGGCGTCGCGCCCGTGTCGCCGCAGATCACGACCTTGCGGCCCGGCCGGGGCGGGCCGACCAGTTCTTTCCCATCAACGGCCCGGCCGTCCGGCAGCGTCAGCGTCTCACCGGCTTTGAGGCGGCCATACAGCGGACCGGGCGAGACCCCCAGCGCCTGCGCTTTTTCTACGTCAAACGTGCCGGGGCGCGGCTTCTCGCAGACGGCGTAGCCATAGGAGACGATCCGGTGGGCCAGCCGGCGGCAGAAGACTTGCCGGGCCTCGTCCTCAAAGATCAGCCCCTCGCGGACGGTCTGCACCGTCAAGGGGTAGCGGACGCCGGTCCCGGTCAGGCGCAGCGTGACGCGCAGCCATTCTTCCAGTCCGGGCGGGCCGAAGAGGGTCACGGGCGTCTGAATGTCCTGGGCCGACGACCGCGTGGCGAGCAGGCCCGGCAGGCCGAAGACGTGGTCGCCGTGCAGGTGCGTGACGTAGACGTGTTCGAGATGACTCAGCCGCAGGGGGGAGCGCAGGATCTGCTGCTGCGTCCCTTCGCCGCCGTCGAAGAGCCACAGCGCGCCGCGCTGGGTCCATTGCAGGCCCAAGCTGCTGACGTTGCGCGTCAGGCTGGGCGAGCCGGCGCCGGTTCCCAGGAAGGTAAGTTTCAGGTCGGTCATGTCCTGACCATTGTACCAGACACGCCGCTAAAGATTTCAGTAGAGATTTCAACGCGGCTCCCGACAATGACAACAGGAAGCAGCACTATGCAGACATTGGAGAGTCCCCTGACGGCGCCCATTGGGCACGCCGAGCTTTACCGGATGGCCTTCGCGGCCTGCCCGATAGGCTTTATTGCCTGGGGCAATGACGCCCGCATCGTGGACTGGAACCCGGCGGCGGAGCAGATTTTCGGGTGGACGCGGGCGGAGGCGATGGCCCAGCCTTCCCCGCACTTTCTGGTGCCCAAAGACATCTGGCCGCATGTGGCGGGCGTGTTCGCGGGGCTGCTGGGGGCCGAAGAGCCGACCGACAGCCTGAACGACAACATCACGCGGGCTGGGCGGGTCATTCACTGTGAGTGGCACAACCTCCCCATGCGTGACCAGCAGGGCCGGGTCACCGGATTCGTCTCCATGGTCCAGGATGTCACCGACCGGAAGCAGGCAGCGGCGGCGCTTCAAAGCGAGATCGCCGAGCGGAAGCGGGCGGAGTTGGAGCTGGAGCGCGTCCTGACCCAGAGCGAGCAGATCATCGCGTCCATCACGTCCATCCTGATCACCGTGGACGAAAAGGACCTGATCACCACCTGGAACGCCGCCGCCGCCGCCGCCTTCGGCCTGCGGACGGCGGAGGCGCTCGGCCTGCGCTTCACGGACTGCGGCATCGCGTGGAACTGGAACATTATCTTGGGCGGGGTGGCAAAATGCACGGCCCAGCAGAAGCCAGTGAGGATGGACGACATCCCCTACCTGACCCGTGACGGCAAAGAGCGATTCCTGGGCGTGACCCTGAACCCGATCCACCATTACAGCGAGGAGCCGATGGGCTTCCTGCTGCTGGGGGCCGACATCACGAACCGCCGTGTCATGGAAGGCCAGCTTGCCCACACCCAGAAGCTGGAGTCCATCGGGCAGCTCGCGGCGGGCATCGCGCACGAGATCAACACGCCGATCCAGTATGTGGGCGACAACACGCGCTTTTTGCAGGAGGCGCTGGGCGATTTGCAGCCCCTGCTGGAAGCCTGCCACGCTCAAAACCCCGATGTGTCGGCGCTGGCGGAGGCGGCGGAGCAGGCGGACCTGGATTACCTCCTGGAAGAAATCCCGCGCGCCCTCAGCCAGTCGCTGGAGGGCATCGAGCGCGTCTCCCACATAGTGCGGGCGATGAAGGAGTTCTCGCACCCCGGCACGGCGAGCAAGGTCATGACGGACCTGAACCGCGCCCTGGACAGCACGATCACGGTGGCGAGCAACGAGTGGAAGTATGTGGCCGACCTGCTCCCCGACTTCGAGCCTGATCTGCCGCTCGTGTCCTGCCTGCCCGCCGATCTCAACCAGGTGTTCCTGAATATCATCGTCAACGCTGCCCACGCCATCGCGGACGTCGTGGGCGACGGGTCACAGGGCAAAGGCGTTATCACCGTCAGCACGCGCCGGCGGGAGGACTGGGCGGAAGTGCGCTTCAGCGACACGGGGACGGGCATGAGCGAAGAGGTCAAGGCGCGCATCTTCGACCCCTTCTTCACGACCAAGTCGGTCGGGCGCGGCACCGGTCAGGGACTCGCGATCTCGCACGCGGTCGTGGTCGAGAAGCACAAGGGGACAATCAGCGTCGAGAGCAAGCCCGGTGAGGGGACAACCTTCGTCCTCCGCCTGCCGATCTCCGACACAAATCAGAAGGACGAGAATGAGCACTAAGATCCTCTGCGTGGACGACGAGCCGAACATCCTGTCCGGCTACCAGCGCAGCCTTCGTAAGCAGTTCACGATCGAGACCGCGCCCGGCGGGGCCGAGGCGCTGGCGAAGATCGAGGAAAGCGGGCCGTATGCCGTGTTGGTCACGGACATGCGGATGCCGGGCATGGACGGCGTACAGTTCCTCCGGGAAGCCCAACAGGCGGCCCCGGACTCGGTGCGGATCATGCTGACGGGCAACGCCGACCAGCAGACCGCGTCCGACGCCGTCAACGAGGGGCGCATCTTCCGGTTCCTCAACAAGCCCTGTTCGCCCGAAGATCTGGCGCACGCCCTGACGGCGGGCCTGGAGCAGTACCGGCTAATCACGGCGGAAAAGGAGCTGCTGGAAAAGACGCTGGGGGGAACCATCAAGATGCTGATGGAGATACTGGCGACCGTGGACCCCGACCTGTTCGGACGCGCCCAGGCGCTGCGGCTGAACATGCGCGCCCTGGCCGGCGCCCTGCGCGCGACGGGCCTGGTCGCCCCCACCGACCTGTGGCCGCTGGAACTGGCGGCCCTGCTGGCGCGGGTCGGCTCGGTCACCGTTCCGCCCTTCATCGTGGGCAAAGCGCGTCAGGGGCAGGCGCTGTCCGAGGCCGAATTGAAGATGTGGCAGCGCGTGCCCGAAACGGGCTATGCCCTGCTCCGCAACATCCCGCGCCTGGAGCCGGTCGCCGAGATCGTCCGCTTCCAGCATAAGCACTTCGACGGCGGCGGCGTCCCTGACGGCCCAATCAGCGGCGAGTTGATCCCGCTGGGCGCGCGGATGCTGAAGGTGCTGCTGGACCTGGCCGAAATCGAAGCCGGCCATGTCGCGCGCGCAGGCGCCTTCGCGCTGATGCAGCGGCAGGCGCATCGCTATGACCCCCAGATGCTGGCCGCCGCGCGCCAGTGTCTGATCCAGGCCGAGCCGCCCCCGCAGGAGATCCCGTCCATCTCGATCCCCCTCAAAAGCCTCGCCCCCGGCCATGTCCTGGCCGAAGACATCCAGACCGTCGAAGGCAAGACCCTCCTGACGGCGGGCCGTCGGCTGACCGAGATGCTGCTGGAAAGGCTCCACAACTACGCCGCCCTCGCCGAGATCAAAGAGCCGATCTGCGTGCGGATGGCTGGGTGAGGCTGTCGTTCGGGTAGAATCTGCTCATTAGGAGGGTCACGCCCTCCTGGCCCCACTTTTACGAAGTGCTTGACAAAGTATTGACACAGAGAAAAAAACGGCGGTATAATCTGTTTACAAAGGGACTAGGATTTCCTGGTCGGCAAAAAGCCCTGGTGTAGACCGGGGTTTTTTGTTGTTCAGGGAAAGATTTTGAGGCCGCGCACGAGGCCAGGGCCAACATAGAATCTTGGCCGGAGAATGTCGTATGCTGGATTCAGTTTATTTGGATCAATAACATGACGTGCGGTTGGATAGGCGGCTAAGTCGGCCATCTGCATCCCAACGATGTTCATCTCTTTCGTTCAGAACGTCAAACGAAATTGAATACGCTTCACACGATCAGCAGGAACGTAGCTGTTCCCCTCATTCACAAAACGATAGAAGCTCAGGCTGAGTTGATCGTCTTCTTTCTTTCCTCGCGCCTCTGCCATGATATAGACTTCTGTTTGACCAGCCTTCTCAATTGGCAAGAGCCGCTCTAACGCAAACTCCATTGCCAGATCGTATGGGTTTGCTGCCGCATCCCCATAGCGGTCTTTATGATGTTGCTTACGGATCATGGATGCGATTAACGTGTGCTCTTCCAAGCCCATGATTCTGTTGATCCGAGTGTAGAATTCGTTTCGTCGCGTCGCGTTGCTGAGGAAGGCGTAAGGCCCCTTCTGCTTGCGAATGTCATAGGAACGCAAAATGACGCCTGCATGCCCAAAAAAGTCCATTTTCAGTTGGTAGACGGCGGGTACAATCGCCCGCGCATACTCTCCAGCCTCACAAATTACCGAATGAGCCGTAAGGCCCCTGAATTTAGGATTAGAGTTGTGGTGCAATTATTCAGTCTCTTGACTCAGGAATGGCTTTTCTTGCCGCTTGGAGCGGCTGTGAGGCCCCTGGTGACGATAAATTGACAAGATTTTCATTCAGGAAGCTATAATGCGCTCAGGGAGCCTTACAGAGCCAAAAGGCTTATTTGCACCACAACTCTAATTATTCTTTATTCATGGGGATATAAGGCTCCATGCCTTTCCTGCGAAGCAGGAACTAGTTCCGAAGGGAAGAATGAACGCAAGGCATGAGATTGTCTTAATCCTTGCACCTTTCGGGTATAACACAAGCAATCACTGAGCCAGTTCAGAGCAAGAGACTTAACGGGTTGTTAGGCTGAAATCTTGTTAGGCTGAAATCGTTCATCCTGCCTAGCGTAACCCCAATAAAACCCTAAATCTTGCGGGTCGCTCCGTAAATAAACACTGCCGTGAACACGTTGCTTGAAACACAGCAGCCTGAGTGCAGAACCACATTGGGGCAACAATGTGTGGGTTGAAAGACCCTAGAAGCCCTCGGCTTTAGGATTTATTCTTTAGCCGTAGGGAGTTGTCACCAGGACCAACCCAAAGATGGGGTAGTCTTTGTCTACCACCTCCAGCGTATGATCGCCGGTTTCGTCCATGTACACAATGAGCGGCATGATTTACCTGTTCAGTGCCGGAAGCCCAGCGTGCCGTTGCCCGCCGTCATCTCGACCAGCGCTTCCGGGTCGTCCATGCGCTTGAGGTGGGCCTTGAGTTCGTCCACCTGCGCCAGCACGGCGGCGGCGAAGGGGGCGTCCAGCAGCGCCACGCCCTCCTGAGCCTGCTGCAAGGCGGCGGACAGGAACGCCTCCTTCAAATAGGCGGGCGTGAAGCCGTCCGTCCGCGCCGCCACGCCCTGCGCGAGCGCTTCGGTGTCCAGAGAGGGCGATAGGCGCGGGGACAGGGCCGAACGCCCCAGCAGGCGGCGGCCATACTCGGCCCGCTCCTCCAGGCCCGGCAGGCCGATGTGGAAGACGCGATCAAAGCGCGACGGGCGCTTCAAGAGAGCCTCGTCAATCTTGCCGGGGTGATTGGAAGAGGCGATGATGAGCAGGCCGTCGTTGCTCCCGAAGCCGTCCAACTCGTTCAAGAAGACGGTTCGGTTCTGGTCGTTGACAAACCCGTCCATGTCTTCGAAGGCGACAATGCAGGGCGCGAGCGAACGCGCACGCTCGAAGATGGTCTTCATCACCTCGCGCTTGTTGCAGTCCCGGTCTAGGTCGCGGACGTACAGGAACGGCAGATCGGGCAGCGCGGCGGCGGCCGCCTTGCAGAGCATTGCTTTGCCCGTGCCGGGCGGGCCAATGAGCAGGATGCCCCGCTTCCAGGCAAAGCCCAGCAAGGTGAACGCCTCCCGGTGGTGGTAGAACCCCTCCACGGACTCGCGGATGCGCGCCAGCAGGTCGGGCGGCAGCACGATGTCGTCCCAGGTCACTTTGCCGATCTCCGCGTCCAGGTCGGCGGCATTCTCCCACCCCTGCGTGTAGCGCAGGCAGTGCCCGGCGGGGCGGTTGGTGAAGGCAACCAGCTCCTCGCCGAAGCGCCGCAGGACGTCCGAGTGGCGCCCGATGCAGACGACGTTGTCGTTCTCGGACGTGCTCGGCGTCAGGACGATCTCCAGCGTCTCGCCCTGCCACTCCACCGCCAGCCAGCCAAGATGCAGACGCGCCGGCCCGCGCGCCTCGAAGTAGTATTCGTTCCGGGCGGGCAGCAGGCTCCGCAGGCCCGTCGCCTGGTCCTCCAAAAACCGGAGGAGCTGCGGGCGATCCGGCCAGAGAACCATCGTTGCCATCGTGGGCATGGCTCGGCGGATTTCCCGAACCAGCGCATCCAGATACTCCGCGTAGCCGAAGCCGCGCAACGTCTCGTTCATCGCCTCGTGCCGCCACTGAGGGGACTGAGTTGTGTCTAAGGTTTCCATGCTTGTCTCGCGGTCTTGATCCAATGTTAGTGCCGGAAGCCGAGCGCGCTGCCGCCCGCCGTCAGCGCGGCCAGGGCTTCGGGGTCGTCCATGCGCTTGAGGTGGGCCTTGAGTTCGTCCACCTGGAGGAGCACGGACTGGGCGAACTGGTCGTCCAGGATGGTCGCGCCCTCCTGGGCGCGCTCCAGGGCGGCGGACACGAAGGCTTCCTTGAGGTAGGCCGGCGTGAAGCCGTCCGTGCGCGCGGCGACGGTCTGGGCCAGCGCGTCGGCGTCGAAGTCCGGGGCCAGGCGGGCGCGCAGGGACGAGCGGGACAGCAGGCGCAGGCAGAACTCGCGCCGCTCGGCGGGCTGCGGCAGGCCGATGTGGAAGACGCGGTCGAAGCGCGAGGGGCGCTTCAAAAGGGCCTCGTCAATGCGGCCCGGATGGTTGGACGAGGCGACGATCAGCAGCCCCTCGTTGTTCTGGAAGCCGTCCAATTCGTTCAGGAAGACCGTCCGGTTGTCCTCATGGACCAGGCCGTCCAGGTCTTCAAATGCGAGGATGCAGGGCGCGAGCTGACGGGCGCGACCGAAGATGGTACGGACGGCGTCGTCGTGGCTGTAGGGCTGCAAGTCGCGGACGTACAAAAACGGCAGGTCCGGCAGGGCGGCGGCGACGGCCTTGCAGATCATCGTCTTGCCGGTTCCGGGCGGGCCGATGAGCAGGACGCCGCGCCGCCAGGCGAAGCCCAGGGCAGCGTAGGCGTCGCGGTTGCGGACGAAGCCTTCGACGGCTTCGCGCAGGCGCGCGGCGGTGTCGGCGGGCAGGACTACGTCGTCCCATGTCACCTTGCCGATTTCGGCGTCCATGTCCGGCGCGTTCTCCCAGCCGTGCGTGTAGCGCAGGCAGCGCCCGGCGGGGCGCTCGACGAAGGCAGCCATGACGTGGGCGAATCCGGCCAGCAGGGTTTCCGAGTCGGCCAGCAGCAGGATGTAGCCGACCCGGACGGCGCAGGGGACGAAGGCGACCTCAAAGGACTCGCCGTGCCACTGGGCGCCCAGCCAGCCGAGATACGGAATGACCTCGCCGTCCGCTGTCTGCCCCAGAAAATCGTCCGCGCCGGGCGTCAGGCGCCGCACTGGGGCGGCTTCCTCCTCCAGAAAACGCCGCAGCTGCACGCGATCCACATACATCATCAGGGTCGCGCCGGCCGGGCGGGCGCGGCGGACCTCGCGCAGCAGGGCGTCCTCGCTGTTGTCCCCGTAAGCTTCCGCCCGCAGGGCCTCGTTCAAGGCGTCGGTGCGCCAGTCGTCCCGCGTGTCCGCTCCGAGCCGCTTTTCGAGCGAGCCGCTTGCGAGCGACCCGTTCTCGTGCCGCCCTTCTTCAAGCCGCCCTTCTTCAAGCCGTCCTTCCGTGCTCAAAGGTGTTTCCATAGGTGTCTTTCCAAAAATGCAAAACGCCCCCGCTGCCGCTGAGGGCGGACGGGGGCGCGTGGGACGGTCGCCCGGACGCAAAGCAGCAGCTGACTTAGCCGGTCAAGCGTCCTCCCCGGAGTCCTAATGTGTGTTGAGCGTGTGGCGGGGTTGTCATCGCATTCCCAAACCGCCTCCAAAGCAAAAGGGATCCAAAGCAAAATGGAGCAGGCGGCGCAGACTCGCACTGTACCTGAAAACCGGCGATGTTGTCAAGATTGCCCGCCGCCCACAGCCCCCGTTCCTGACATAACTACCAGTTTTTGCTATTTCTTATCACTTTGGTACGCCTCTTGCCCTATACTAAAAGCAGAAGTCATTAGCAGAAGTCATCACTGAAGGAGAGTAGTACATTGTATCCTTTCGGCAATTGGAAGACCCCAGTCCGGCTGGCAGGCACGGCGCTCGCCCTCGTCCTGAGCGGGGCGCACGGCGCGCAGGCGCAGACACAGACGTTTACGTTTTCCGGCGACATGTCGGATTCGCGGGTCGTGACGCTGTCCCAGGACGGCGGCAAGACGGACTTTCAGGGCTATGCGGGCCGCTACAAAGGGCGGTTCGGAGCAGGGCCGGCCACCAACATCTTCTGCGTGGACATCGGCCACGAGATCCACGCGGGCGACACCTACGCCGCCAACACGCAGTACAACATCACCAGCCCTGCCGGCGCGCTGGGCGGCGGCTATTACAGCGGCGGCCTGGCCTCGGCCCTGACGGACGGTGACATCGCTTCCACGACGCTGACCCAGGCCAATGGCCGGGCGAGCGAGGCGGCATATCTGGCCGACAACTACCTGAACGCAACGCGGTTCAGCGGGGCGTCGGGCAGCACGAACGCGACCGACAACTTCACGGCGCTGAACCTGAGCCTCTGGGACATCCTCCAGGACGGCGGGGACGGGCTGACGGCGGGCCAGGTTCGCACGGGGGCATCGGACGCGGTCGCATACGGCGGCCTGGTGAGCTACTACGAGGGACTGGCGGCGGGACAGACGAGCTACAAGTCGAGCACGGCGGGCTGGGTGCAGGCCCCGCAGCCCTCGCCGGGCCAGCACATGCAGGACTACGTCTACGAGAAGCCGGTCAGCCCGCAGGCCGTGCCGGAGCCGGGCATCACGACGTTCCTGTCCAGCCTGAGCCTAGTCGCGGGCGGCTTCTGGCTGCGCCGAAAGAAGCAGGCGAGCCGGCAATAGGCCGATTGCCCTGGCGAACGAGGGTGAAGACGACCAAGAAGGGCGAACCTTGTGTTCGCCCTTTTTCTTGTCCGCCCTTTTTCTTGATTCACTCCTTTTTCTTGATTCACCCCTTTGAGCAGCTTGATTTTGCACATTTTTCTGCTCCCTCTCTTAATGAGCAAAAACCTGCCGGATTGTCAGGTTTGCAGACAGAAATGGTGGGGTATCTCTCAGTTCGGTAGAGTGTTCACAAGGGAGTAACCCATCCAATGCCGGATCAAGCGCCGGATCAAGAGCCGCCCAAGCGGACAGTGCAGATGTACAACCGCCCGGCGAGCGCGGAACGGCCGCCCGTGGGGCGCCTCGTCCTGATCGTCGCCGTGCTCCTGCTGGCGGCGCTCTTAGCCGCTAAATTTATCTTCCATCTACACTTTGGACTTGGACACCTTCTTCATGCGGGACATTAGGTTAGGACGTTAGGAGCATCTCATGGTGACAACGGTGACACTGGCCGGTGGCGGGCAGGCCATCCTGGAGGACGATCCGCGCTTCGCGGAGCCGGGCAAAGCCCTGCTCCGTCTGGAAACGGGCCGCCAAGTGATTGTGCCGGAAAGCGCCCTGCTGCAAGAAGGCGGCGGCTACCGGCTGCCGTTCACGGCCGAGGAACTGGCGGGTGGGACCTTCGGCACGGACGTGGGTGCGCAGACCCAGGTCCTCTCCCAGCCCCTGGCGGAGTCGGGGGAAGGGAGTGTCACCGTCCCGCTCATGGCGGAAACGCTGCGCGTGACCAAGCGGGAGGTCGTGACCGGCGGCGTCCGGCTGACCAAGCGGGTCACGGAGCGCGAGGAGACCGTGGACGAGCCGCTGCTGCGGGCGGATGTCCAGGTCGAACGGGTTCCCATCAACCAGGTGGTGACGGAAGCGCCGCAGGCGCGTCAGGAAGGGGACACGCTCGTCGTTCCCATTTTGGAAGAGGTCCTCGTCATCGAGAAACGCCTCATGCTCACGGAGGAAGTGCGCATCACGCGCACGCAGACCGAGATTCACCAGCCGCAGGCGGTGACACTACGCACGGAAGAGGCGGTGCTCGAGGAGATCACCCCCGAAGGACCGCAAGGACACTAAACGTACATCGAACGTACCCAGGAAAAGGAAACACAAAATGGCAAAGACAGTCGTAGGCTTATTCGATGATTTTTCTGAGGCGCAGAGCGTCGTGCAGGACTTGGTGAATGCCGGGTTCCGGCGCGAGGACATCAGCATCGCCGCCAACCAAACGGCGGCGGGCTACACCGGCGACGGCACGACCGGGACTACGACCGGGACGGGCGAAGGCCATGCCGTGGGCAAGGACGCCGGCATCGGCGCGGGCATTGGCGGCGCGGTGGGCCTGCTGGTCGGCCTGGGCGCGCTGGCGATTCCCGGCATCGGCCCGGTCCTGGCGGCCGGCCCGCTGGCGGCGGCCTTCGGCGTGACGCTGGGCAGCACGGTGACGGGCGCGGCCATCGGCGGCGTCGTGGGCGGCCTGGTCGGCGCCCTGACCCACATCGGCGTCCCCAAGGAACATGCCGAGTACTACGCCGAGGGCGTCCGCCGGGGCGGCACCCTGGTCACGGTGAACGCGCCGGACAACCAGGCGGAAGAGGCCGTGAACATCCTGAACGGGCACAACGCGGTGGACATCGAGGAGCGCGGCGCCTCTTACCGCACGGCGGGCTACACCGGCTACAGCGAATCGGCCCCGGCCTACACTCCCGAGCAAGTCACCCGTGAGCGCGACCTTTACCGGACGGCCCCGGCTGCCGCAGGCATGGGCAGCACGGCGGCCACCGGCACGGTCAACACGGGCGGCGAGCAGGTCATCCCGGTCGTCGAAGAGGAACTGAGCGTCGGCAAGCGGCAGGTGCAGCGCGGCGGCGCGCGCGTCCACACCTTCGTGACCGAGACGCCCGTGCAGGAACAGGTGACGCTGCACGAGGAGCATGTGACGGTGGACCGCCGCCCGGTGGACCGGGCCGTGACGGGCGCCGACACGACCTTCAAGGAAGGCGTGATCGAGGTGACCGAGACCGCCGAGGTCCCCGTGGTCGCCAAGGAAGCCCGCGTGGTCGAGGAAGTCGTCGTCGGCAAGACGGCGACCGACCGGACGGAGACCGTGCAGGACACCGTCCGCCGCACCGATGTGGAAGTCGAGGAGATTTCCGGCACGACCACCACGACGGGCGCCACCACGACAGGCACGACCAAGCTGTAAAGTGGTCAGGCAGTCACGGTGGGGGGCGCAGGGGTTTCTCTGCGCCCCCTTTTTCTGTTGTGTTTCTGTTGTGTTTCTGTTGTGCCCCTGTCGTCCAGGTCCGGCGACGAAAATAAACCCTGGATGAGCGCGCTGAAGCCGGTCCTGATCTTTCTTGTCGAGCGCCTGACATTGGCAGGGGCGGGCGTGGCGGCGGCGCTGGCGGCCTTCCTTGTCCTGGCGCACGCGGTTCACGGCGGCGAGACGCAGCGCTTCGATGCCGAGGTGTTCCACTTTTTTCAGGACCGTCAGGAGCCTATCGTCCACCGCCTGATGCTGTGCGTGTCCCTGCTCGCCAGCGGCTGGGCCATCAGCGGCGTGTCCCTCGCCTGCCTCCTCGTGTTCTGGCGAAAGCCGGCCCGCCGCTGGGACGCACTCAGCTTGGACGCATCCAGCCTCCTGCTGGCCGCTGCGGGAGGACAAGGCGTGGTCTACGGACTGAAGGCGCTGTTCCACCGTGCCCGTCCGGAAGCGGTCTTCGCCTCCCTGGGCTACTCGTTCCCCTCCGGCCACGCCTTCGCTGCCGTCACGCTTTATGGGATGCTGGCCTACTGGCTGGCGCGCGGGCAGGAGCGGCCCCGCGCGGTCGGGGTATGGGGCGCGGGTGTCCTGCTGATCCTGCTGATCGGTTTCAGCCGGATCTACCTCGGCGTCCATTACGCCTCGGACGTAGCAGCCGGTTTTGCCGCCGGGCTGCCCTGGCTCTGGGGATGCCTTGCGCTGCCCTCCCGCACCCAGTCGCCTCTGCGTGTGTAGGAGCATCTTGCATGGGGTACAAGGAGCGGACATGAACGAACCCTTTTTGGGAAAGCACTCTCTGGGGATGGGAAATCAATGCCAAATAAACTTGCCGGCGTACTGCTCGACATTGACGGCACGCTGATTGACAGCAACGACGCCAACGCCCGCGGCTGGATGGAGGCGCTGCTGGCGCACGGCGTCGAAGTCAACTACATCAAGCTGCGCGAGGCCGTCGGGATGGGCGGCGACAATCTGCTGCCCAAAGTGGCCCACATCGAGGGCGACAGCCCGCAGGGCAAAGCCATCAGCGAGACACGCAGCGAAATCTTAAAGTCCAAGTACCTGCCGACGCTCCGGGGGTTCCCGCAGGTGAAGGAGCTGCTGACGCGGCTGCATGGGGACGGCCTGAAGCTGGTGGTCGCCACCTCCGCCAAGCCCGACGAGGCCGACGCGCTGCTGAAGCTGACGGGCGCCTCGGACCTGATTGACACGATCGCGACGACCGAAGACGCGGAAAGCTCGAAGCCCGCCCCGGACATCATCAACGCCGCCCTGAAGAAGCCCGGCCTGACCGCCGAGGAAGTCATCATGCTCGGCGACACCCCCTATGACGTCGAATCCGCCCAAAAGGCCGGCGTCGGCATCATCGGCGTCCGCTGCGGCGGCTGGGCCGCGCCGGACTTGAAGGGCGCGCTGGCCGTCTACAACGACCCCGCCGACCTGCTGGCGCATTACGATGAGTTGCCGCTGGCTCGGCAGTGAAGAAACCCGGCACTGGAAGTGCCGGGCTATTGGTGAATGAAAGTCGCTCCGCGACTCAGGATAGACAGACGCGGGCTTATCTTCAGTCGCGGAGCGACTTTCCCATCCTTGAGTAGCCCGGCACTTCCAGTGCCGGGTTATACTGCGCCCAAGATCGTGGCGGCATCAGTGATCCAGCGCCAGCGCCAGACACTTGGCCGAGCCGCCGGACTTGAGGAACTCCGACAGGTCCGTTGCATGGACCGTGTACCCCCGTGCCGTCAACGCTTCCGCCAGGGCCTCGCACCCACTGTTCATCACCACATGCCGCCCGACCACGATGGCGTTGCCCCCGAAGCGCAGGGCGTCGCTGTCCGTCAGCGCGATCTTCTCCCCCGGCAAGGCTTCAATCGCCGCATTCGCCTCGGCATCGAAGGCCGGCGGATAATACGCCAGCAGCTCGGGCGAGATGGGGAGGAGGCAGGTGTCCAGGTGATACCAGCGGCTGTCCACCAGCCGCAGCGGCAGGACGGGGACGCCCAGCAGGTCCCCCACCCCCAAGCAGGCCGACTCGTCCGACCGCTGCCCCCACCCCGCCAGCAGCGTGTCGCCGTAAAACAGCGCGTCGCCCTCGCCCTCAAACGCCCCCGCCACTTCCTCGGTGAGCGGCCTCAATCCGAACCCGTTTTCCAGCATCCACTGGATAAAGAAGGCGACTTCCCCCTGCCGCTCCACGGGCCGGAAGCGCGACGGCACGAACCACCTGCCCTTCGTCAGCCCCGCGTTGGCCGTAAACACCATATCCGGCAGCCCCGGCTGCGGCGCGACCAGCGACACGTCCGCCCCCACCTCTTCTCGCAGGATCGTATACAACGCCTGCCACTGC
>JAABUX010002132.1_pt1 | contig 28512 bp, 26 predicted proteins | sample 5561851 | NCBI WGS metagenome assembly JAABUX01 (sample SAMN10711883, study PRJNA513361) | rock metagenome | isolation source: Antarctica rocks | place: Antarctica: Victoria Land, Richard Nunatak red sandstone | collected 2016-01-03 | reverse complement strand
GTCAACGCTCCCCCTCACTAAGCCCTCTCCCCCACGTGTCCACAAGCCCGCCGCCGATCACCCCTGGCGCCACGGTTCGCTTCGCCGTCCCCGCTGTGCCTAGCGCGAAAAAGTGGCGCGCACCCCCACGCAAGGATCGGGATGCTGCCGGCGTCGGATCTCCCATCAGCATCGTCGCCGGGCCGGACGGCGCCCTCTGGTTCACCGAGTTCGCCCGCCGCATCGGACGCATCGACGTGCAGGGGCGCCTGACCGAGTTCCCCTTGTCCAACATCAACTGTTGCATCCCCTACTCCATCACGTCCGGTCCCGACCGCGCGTTATGGGTCACCGAGCTGTATGGCAACGGAGTCGAGCGCATCGCTTTAGATGGACACGGTGCGCGGTTCGAGTTCCACACGCCGTCGAGCGGCCCCTTGGGGATCGCGGCCGGGCCAGATGGAAACCTTTGGGTGACGGCGACGTGCAGCAACCGCGTCGTGCGCGTGACGCCCAGCGGCCACACGGTCGAGTTCCCCGCGTCGAAACGGCACGTGACGGGCGCCTACTGCTTCCGATCTGTGTAAGAAGGGGCGGCGGCGCCTCTCTCGCCGCCCTTATCGAGGATAACCATGGAAAGCAGCGACGGCGCGTGAAGAGGGTTCAGCGGTGAGACGCCGAAGATAAAGAGGCCATTACGCCTCCCTATATATCGTGATGGATGGGACGAAGCAAGGAGCGTCGTATATCCTTGGAAGGCTTCGCGGCTCTGGAACGGCCGTTCAGGATGCGCAAGCCATGGTTGCGCCTCCCGTGATCTATCACTCTGTCGCCCTCTTGTGCCCACGTGGGGAGAGATGCTCCGACCTCCGCCGACGCCGCACCGCCTTCTCCAACCTCGGTCTCCCATGACCTGCCCATCGCGTTCCGCTCCCGCGCCCGTCCCTGGCGCTCACGCCTATGCGTCTTCCGGTCCTTCTATACTATGCCCAACGGCGATTGCCAAGACCAGAGGCTCTCCATCGCCTTTGACAGAGGCAGCCTCGGTACGTCGTGCGCGAACACAACGTCTGGACAGCAGGCGCCGCGACCACTCCGTTGAGAGCGTCGCGGGTCATGCTGATAGTAACAATATCAGACAACACGCCTTTTCGCTCATCTTCTCCGTGACGCCACGACGTCGACAACGGCCAGACAACAAGGCGCTCCGGAGAGAGACCCCTAAAGGAGAACGGCAGCGACGAAACAGAAGGCCATGTTCCTGCGACTGGCGCGCAGGCATGAGGTGCGTTTTTTCGTATTATGACAATAGGACGAGCGGGGAGAGAGAGCCCAACCGACGGACGGGCTGAGTTGTTCTAATCGACCGAGGGCGGACAGCACGCCAGACGCCTGGTGTGTTCGCCGACCAGGAGGAGCGTCATATGCACATCGTCCACGGGACATGGATTCCCGATGCGGCCGACACCTTTGTCCAGGGAGGCTCCTTTTATCTCTGGGTAGAGACGGACGCGGCCAGCGACACAGCTCAACTGGCAACGCCGCCGTCCGGCGACACGGACTGGAAAGGGCCGCGGACCGCGAAGACCGAGGCAGTCGAGACCGTGCATCCCAGCGGCCTGACGCAAACGGCTCTCGCCGCGTTCCTGGCCGACAAGCTGGGCCTGCGCACGGACACGCCCGGCGCGTTCGCTCAAGCCCTCTCCCTGCAATCCATGCTGCTGCCCGCGGTCAACGGCAGGCCTCTCCCCTCCTTCGAGTTGCTGCGCTACGTAGATGAGGAGGTCGAGGCGTTTGAGGAATACGCCCTCGCGCCCTGGCGCGTGTGGTGTTACCGCGCGCGCGAAATCATCGCCACGCTCAACAGCATTCACTTTATCGCCCTCCACGAAGCAGAGGACTTCCAACTAGGCGCCGACCTGCTGTTCTGGCGGCAGTACGCGCAAGACCTCACGGGCCTCGTGGCTAAAGACCAGTATATCCCCGCCCTCACCTACCGCGCGCTCGCGCCCGTGGGCAAGGCGCCGCGCAAGAACGCGCGGACGAAGGCGGCCCCCAACGTCGAGATCCTCCCGGGTTGGGCGTTCCTATCCGACGCCTATGAGACCACGGTCGGCTCCTACGCCGCGGCTATGCCAGCGGTCTGTCGCGCGGGGGTTCAAGACACGGACGACGCGCGCCTCTTCGCGGCCGAGCCTCTGCTCCGCCACTTCTCCGAATGCCTCCTGTACGACATCGTCGTGGGGACGCCGTTCACGGCCAAGTTCGACGGGCAGATCGCCGGCACGCTCCTCTACCGCTGCCTCTACCCCTATCGGCCGGCTCCGCCAGGGGCGCCTAGTGACACGCTCGACGAGTATAAACAGTGGTTGACCTGGCGCGAAAGCCTGACCCAGGCGCACACGAACGCGGGCTTCACGCTCTGCTTCCGCTTAGAGGAGGCGCCCTCCAGCGACGTCGACGATTGGCAGCTACACTTCCTCGTCGCCGCCAAGCACGACCCCTCGCTCAAAATGAGCCTGGCGGAGTATTGGTCCCTCAAGCCGCGCGCGCGCGAGGCGGCGGTCAAGCCGTTCGGCCAGGAGTTCGAGCAGAACCTGCTGCTGGCCCTGGGCTACGCCGCGCGCATCTACCCCGCCATCTGGGAAGGACTGGCCACGGACCAGCCGAGCGGACGAAGCCTCACCCTGGAGGAAGCGTTCTCTTTCCTTAAAGAGCGCGCCTGGGTGCTCGAAGACGCGGGCTACACCGTGATCGTGCCGTCCTGGTGGATGCCCGAGGGGCGCCGTCGCGCCAAGATCCGGCTCAAAACCGCTTCGCGACCGGCCAAAGGCGCCTCCGCTGGCGCGACGAGCCGCCTCAACATGGATGCGATCGTCTCCTACGAGTATCAACTGGCCATCGGCGGTCAGGCGGTGACGGAAGAAGAGTGGCGGCAACTCGTCGAAGCCAAGGCCTCGCTGGTCCAGTTCCGGGGAGAGTGGATGGAGCTGGATCGCGACAAGATGGCGCAGTTGCTCCAGTTCTGGCAGACCCACGCGCACGAGCAGCCGGAGATGACGCTGCTGGACCTGCTCAAGCTGGAGAGCGAGGACGAGGACCTGGATTGGGACCACGACGGAGCGCTGCAAGAGATGCTGGCGCGGCTGCACGATAAAAGCGCCTTCGCCCCCGTGGCCGATCCCCCGAGTCTACAAGGAACCCTACGCGACTACCAGCGGCGCGGTGTGGCCTGGATGCAGTACCTGGAGACGATGGGCTTGAATCCCTGTCTGGCCGACGACATGGGCCTGGGCAAGACGCTGGAAGTCATCGCGCGGCTGCTAAAAGAGCGCGACGACGACGCGGCGCTGCCCCCGACGCTGGTGATCGCCCCGACCTCTGTGCTGGGCAACTGGCGCAAGGAGATCGAGCGCTTCGCGCCGCGGCTGCGCGTCCTGGTGCATCAAGGGAGCGCGCGCCTCAAGGAGGCGGCGAGCTTCGCGGAGACCTGCGGGACGTACGACGTGGTCTTGACCTCCTTCGCTCTGGCCCGCCTGGACGAGAAGCTGCTGCGCGGCCTGACGTGGCAGCGCGTGGTGATCGACGAGGCGCAGAACATCAAGAATCCTGGGGCCGCGCAGACCAAGGCCATCCTCAAGCTGACGGCGACGCACCGGCTGGCCCTGACCGGCGCCCCCGTGGAGAATCGCCTGCGCGATCTGTGGTCGATCTTCAACTTCCTCAATCCCGGCTACCTGGGCAAAGAGGCGCAGTTCCGCAAAACCTTCGAGACGCCCATCAGCAAGGACAACGATCTGGCCCAACTGGCTACCTTGAAGAAACTGGTCGAGCCCTTCATCTTGCGCCGGGTCAAGACGGACAAGAGCATCATCGACGACCTGCCGGACAAGATCGAGCAGATTATGTATTGCACGCTGACGCCGGAGCAAGCCTCCCTCTACGAAGCGGTGGTCAAAGATGTGACGGAGCAACTAGACGAGGCGGAAGGCATCCAGCGTAAGGGACTGATCTTGTCCACGCTGATGAGACTCAAGCAGATCTGCAACCACCCCGCGCAGTTCCTGCAAGACGGCAGCGCCTTCAGCGCCGAGCGTTCCTACAAACTCCAGCGCCTGGGCGAGATGCTCGAAGAGGTGATCGAGAGCGGGGAGAGCGCGCTCATCTTCACCCAGTTCACCGAGATCGGCTCCGCCCTGGAACGCTGGCTCACGCACACGCGACACTACAACACCTACTACCTGCACGGAGGCGTCGGCGTGGCCAAGCGCGAACGCATGGTGGCGGAGTTCCAGGACGAGGCGACCGAACCCTCGGTCTTCATCCTCTCGTTGCGCGCTGGCGGCGTGGGCATCAATCTGACCAAGGCGAACCATGTCTTCCACTTCGATCGCTGGTGGAATCCCGCCGTCGAAGATCAGGCCACGGACCGCGCCTTCCGCATCGGGCAGCGCAAGAACGTGTTCGCGCACAAGTTCGTGGCCACGGGCACGGTGGAGGAGCGCATTTCGGCCATGATCGAGGACAAGAAAAAGCTCTCCGCGCTCGTCGTAGGCGCGGACGAGGGTTGGCTGACCGAACTCGACAACGATACGTTTAAAGACTTGATCGCGCTGCGTCGCGACGCCGTGATGGGGTAGAGAGGAGGGAGGAAACTGATGACGGAGTTCAGCCGCACCTGGTGGGGTCAGCGCTTTATCACGGCGCTGGAGCGGTTCACCGACCCCGGCCGCCTGGGGCGTGGCCGCTCCTACGCGCACAACGGCAAGATCCTCGACTACACGCTGGCCGAGGGCGCGGTCACGGCGACCGTGCGTGGCTCGACCAATCCGTACTACGGCGTCTATAAAGAGCCGCGCTACAAGACGACCATCCAACTGAAGCACATCACGGCAGTGGACTGGGCCAAGGTGATCGAGAGGATCGGGTCGCGGGCCGATCTGGTGACGCGGTTGTTGTTGTCGGAGATGCCCGAGACCATCGAAGAGGTCTTCTCCGATCTGAACCTGCACCTTCTCCCACACAACAAGCGCGAGTTCAGCACCACCTGCTCCTGCCCGGACTATGAGAACCCCTGCAAGCATGTCGCGGGGGTCTACTACCGGCTGGCCTTAGACCTGGACCAGGACCCGTTCGTGATGTTCGAGTTGCGCGGCCTGTCCAGAGACGACCTGCACGCGCAGCTGGCGCGATCGCCGCTGGGCAAGGTTTTGGCCTCCGCCCTCACGGCGGATGACGTGGCGGTGCAGCCGGCCGACTCCTATCGTACGCGTCCGACCACGGAGCCAGCCGCGACAGCGGCCAGCCACAAAGAGTTCTGGACGGGCGCCAGACGGCTTCCAACGGCGCCGGCGCTGCCAGCACACGCGCCGGTACCCGCCCTCCTGATCAAGAAGCAGGGAGACTACCCGCCCTTCTGGCCCAAGGACGCCTCGTTCATCACCGTGATGGAAGAACTATACGAGCGCGTGCGCACCAAGAACAAGCTGACGACATAAGACAGCACATCTCGGCCTCGGACGACCCCTTCACGCTGGTGGTGGAGGCGCACCTGGCCGCGCAGAACACGCGGGGCGACGCGGTGGGGCGGCGCGCTCAAAGTACGACCTGCTGCTTGGTGGCCTGAAAGATGACGTATGATAGGGGCAGATTGTCGGGGAACGCGGGGGGAAGCGACGTGGCCGACTTCGAGATTGCACGCGAACGCAACGACATCGTGCTCAAGCAGATCGCGGCGGTTTTCCGCGGCGCTGTGCTCGAACGCTTTGGCGTATTTCTTCCGCCTATCGTCGCACCGTTATCGACCGAACTGCCGCTGCTCGTCGCACGATCCCGCCGCGCCGACTATGTCTTCCGGCTGGCCGACGAGTCAGTGCTCCACCTGGAGTTCCAGACGAGCCGTGAAGAAGGCGACTTTGTCCGCTTCGCCGAGTATAACCTCGCTCTCCATATTCAACATAAGGTTCCCGTCTGGACCGTCGTGCTCTGGGGATCGAGCGTGCGTCAGGCGCCGGATATGCACGGGATGGGGTCGCTCACGCTACAGATACAGTCCGTACTGCTGGGCATGCAGGACGGTACGGGACTTCTCGACGGGCTAGCGGCCAAGGTCGAGCGCGGCGAGGCGCTGGACGTGAGCGATCAGGCGGCGCTGGCGCTGCTGCCCTTGATGCACCAACGCCGTCCTTTGCGGGAAGCGGAAGCCGCCGAAACGCTGCGCAGGGTGGCGGAGGCGCTGCCGCTGGCGGAGCGGTCGCTGACCGTGGGTGCGTTGGCGGCATTGGCTTGGCGCTATAACATGGATGAGGAGCAGATACGATCGCTCCTGGAGGTATTACAGATGACGAACGCACTGGATGAGATGCTCGACGACGCTATCCGCCGCGGTTTAAACGAAGGAGAGATACTGGCCAGCCAGGAGGCGCTGCGCGTGGTCGTGCGCGAGCGCTTCGGCGCCGTGCCTGATGGACTAGAGCGGCGCATCGCCGGGGCTGATCGCACGACGCTCAGCGTCTTGATCGCGCGAGCAGCCACTATCGCCGACGTCGCCGCACTGTAAGAAGCGGCAAGCCTCTGATGCCTTACAGCGTCACGGGGGGCTAGCCGACGGATCGACTAGCCCCCCGTGGCGGGGATGCGCGCGCGTGATCTCTACTGGCCGGGGCGGTAGCGTAGGTCGGGTTGGCGCGCGGCGCGCGTCTCGTCGATGCGGCCCACCAACGTCTCGTGCGGCGCGCTCTTGACCACCTCCGGCGTCTCCGCGATCTCGCGCGCGATGGCGTGCAGGGCGGCGGCGAAGCGCTCGATGGTCTCCTTGTCCTCCGTCTCGGTCGGCTCGAACATCAGGCACTCGTCCACGATCTGTGGGAAGTAGACCGTGGGTGGATAGAAGCCGTAGTCGATGAGGCGCTTGGCGATATCGAGCGTGCGCACGCCCTTGGTGCGCTTGAACGTCTTGGCCGAGGCCACGAATTCGTGCATGCACGGACCCGCGTAGGGCATGTCGAACACATCCTTGACGAGGGCGCGCAGGTAGTTGGCGTTGAGCACGGCGTCGCGGCTGGCCATGGTCAGGCCGTCCGGTCCCATCGTGCGCACGTAGGTGTAGGCGCGCACGAGCAGGCCCACGTTGCCCCAGAACGAGCGCATCTTGCCGATGCTCTCGGCCCGGTCGAAGTCGAGCGCGTAGACGCCGTCGTCGTTCTTGACCACGAGCGGCACGGGCAGGAAGGGCGCGAGGTGCGCCTTAACGCCGACGGGCCCCGTGCCCGGACCGCCGCCGCCGTGCGGCGTGGTCATGGTCTTGTGCAGGTTGAAGTGGACCACGTCGAAGCCCATATCGCCCGGCCGCGCCACGCCCATGATGGCGTTGAGGTTAGCGCCGTCGTAGTAGAGTTGCGCGCCCGCGTCGTGCATGATCGTAGCGACCTCCGCGATGTCGCGCTCGAACAAGCCGCAGGTGTTGGGGTTGGTCAGCATCAGGGCCGCCGTTTGCCCTCCCACCAGCGTCTTGAGCTCCTCGACGTCCACGCGGCCCTCGGACGTGCTCTTGACCGTGACCACGCGGTAGCCCGCGGCCACGGCGGAGGCGGGGTTGGTGCCGTGCGCGCTGTCGGGCACGATGACCTCGCGCCGCGTCGCGCCCTCGCCGCGACTCTCGTGATAGGCCTTAATCATGGCGATGCCGGTAAACTCGCCGTGCGCGCCGGCAGCAGGCTGGAGCGAGAACGCGTCCATGCCGCCCACCTCACAAAGGTACTGCTGGAGGCTGTGGAGCACCTCGAGCGTGCCCTGCACCGTCTCGTCGGGCTGCCACGGGTGGACTCCGGCCCAGCCGGGCTCGGCGGCGACCTTCTCGTGCAGCTTGGGATTGTACTTCATAGTGCAGGAGCCGAGGGGATACATGCCGCCGTCGATAGAATAGTTGCGCTGCGAGAGGCGCGTGAAGTGGCGCACTACCTGCAACTCGCTCAACTCGGGCAGCGCGGGTTCGCTGCGCCGCCGCAGCGAGGCGGGCAGCAGCGCATCCATAGAGACGATAGGGACGTCGCAGTCCGCCATCGGCGCGGTGCGCCGGCCGGGCACGCTGAGGTCGAAGATCGTCTCCTCGACCGGGCCGGGCGACCCGGGAGGGGCCGCCTGAGGTGAGGGCGCGGCGGCGGGCAGCGCGCGGGCCACGGGCACGTGTCGCGCGACATCGGTGGTTGGTTCTAGTGTGCTGGTCATTCCGCGATCTCCCCTAACGCCGTGACGAGACAGTCGATATCATCTTTAGAGTTCACCTCGGTGACGCAGACGAGGAGGCAGTTGTCCAGATCGACGCCGCCATCGTGGGCCAGCGGCGACCCAGCCGGCGCCGCGCCGGCGCCCAGGGCGATGCCGCCCAGGATGCCGCGGTCGAGCAGCGCGCGCGTGATCTCCGCCCCCGGGCGCGGGCAGCGCACCACGAACTCGTGGAAGAACGGCCCGTCGAAGCGCAGGTCGTAGCCCGGCAGCGTCGCGATGCGCTCGGCGGCGTAGTGCGCCTTGCGCACGCAGAGTTCCGCCGTGTCGCGCAGGCCGGCCTTGCCCTGATGCGCGAGATAGATCGTGGCGATGGTGGCGCAGAGCGCGTGGTTGGAGCAGATGTTGGAGGTGGCCTTCTCGCGCTTGATGTGCTGCTCGCGTGTCTGCATGGTCAGCACATAGGCGCGGTGGCCGTGGCTGTCCAGGCTGGCCCCGGCGATGCGGCCGGGCATACGACGCAACAACGACTCCTTGGCCGCCAGGAAGCCCGCGTAGGGGCCGCCGTACTGCAAGGCGATGCCGAAAGGCTGCGCGTCGCCCACGGCGATGTCCGCGCCGATCTCGCCGGGGGCGGCGAGCAGGGCCAGTGAGAGCGGATTGACGCAGGAGACGTAGAGCGCGCCACGCTCGTGAGCGGCGGCAACCAGCGCCTCCTGGTCCTCGATCACGCCGTAGAAGTTGGGCGACTGCACGATCACCGCCGCTACGTCGTCGTCGAGGATGCTTTTAAGGTCGGCGACGGACGTTGCGCCATCCGCGGCCACAGGCGCCTCACGCAGGTGCAGGCCCTGCGTAGCAAGGTAGGTGCGCAGCACGGCGAGATAGTCCGGGTTGAGCGAGCCCGCGACCACGACGGTGGAGCGGCCTGTCGTGTTGATGGCCATGGCCGCCGCCTCGGCGCAGCCCGTGGCCGCGTCGTAGAGCGAGGCGTTGGAAACGTCGAGTGCGGTCAGCGCGCAGATAAGCGACTGCCACTCGTAGATCACCTGCAGCGTACCCTGGCTAAACTCCGGCTGATAGGGCGTGTAGGCCGTCACGAACTCGCCGCGCGAGGCCAACGCCGAGACGGCGGCGGGGATGTGGTGGCGGTAGGCGCCGCCGCCGAGAAAAGAGATATGCGTCTCGGGCGTGATGTTGCGCCGCGCCAGAGCGGCGAGGTGGCGCAACATGGCAGACTCGGAGAGCGCGGACGGGAGGTCGAGGTCGCCCGCGCGCAGGGCGGCGGGGATGGGCGAAAGCAAGTCCTCCATGCTCTCCACGCCGATCGTGGCCAGCATGGACGCGCGCTCGGCGTCGGTCTGAGGGGTATAGGTCATCGGTCTAGAGTTCCTCCAGCTAAGGGGCGCGATGGGTAAGATGGGTCGGGCTCGGGCGGCTTAGTGCTGGCCGACGGACTCTTCGTAGGCCTTGGCGTCGAGCAAGGCGTCGAGGGCGGATGGGTCGGACAGGCGCAGGCGGATGAGCCAGCCCTCGCCGTAGGGGTCGCCGTTGACCAGTTCGGGCTTCTCCACCACGGCGCCGTTGACCTCGACGACCTCGCCGGCGACGGGGGCGTAGAGGTCGGACACGGTTTTGACCGACTCGACGGAGCCAAAGCTCTCGCCCTCGGCCAGAGCGCGTCCTACCTGAGGCAGGTCCACGAACACGAGGTCGCCGAGTTCGTCCTGGGCGAAGTGCGAGATGCCGATGGTGGCGGGGTCTCCTTGGCGGACCCACTCATGTGTCTTGGCGTAGCGCAGATCGTCGGGGTACATCGTTTTCTCCTTCTTCCTCATTCCAACAGCCGGGCTTTCTGACAGGCCGCCGTCCCGATCTCTCGCGGGGGTCAAGGTCCGTGTGCGCCGCGTTCGTGTGTCTACACGCCGCCCACATCGGCGCGGGCGCGCTTGTAGAAAGGCGTCCTGGCCACCCGCGCCGGTTGCGGCTGGTCGCGCACCATCACGTCGAGCAGTGTGCCGACGGGCGTGTAGTCCGTCTCCAGGTAGGCCAGGGCGATGCCATGGCCGAGCGTGGGCGAGAAGGTGCCGCTGGTGACCTGCCCGACCTCGCGCGCCTCGAAGAAGACAGGATAGTGCGCGCGCGGGATGGACTTGCCCTCCATGACGAGGCCGACGAGGCGGCGCGCCAGCCCGGCGTCGCGCTGGCGCAGCAGGGCGTCGCGGCCCTGAAAATCGTGCCCGTCGAGCTTGACCCAGCGCTGCAACCCCGCCTCGAGCGGCGAGGTCGTGTCGTCGATGTCGGCGCCGTAGAGAGCCAGACGGGCTTCCAGGCGCAGCGTGTCGCGCGCGCCCAGCCCGATGGGCAAGAGACCTTGTTCCTTGCCGCGCTCCAGCAGCAGGCGCCACACACCGGCGGCATGGTCGTTGTGTACGAAGATCTCGAAGCCGTCCTCGCCGGTGTAGCCCGTGCGCGAGATCATGGCCTCCACGCCCTGCGCGGACGTCCCGTCGATCGTCGCGCCGTCATCTTGCACGCCTACGAGGTCGCCGGCGAGCAAGTGAAACGGCGCCAGATCGGCCAGCGAGTCGGCCAGCAGGGGCTGCAAGATAGCCTGCGCGCGCGGCCCCTGAATGGCGATGAGGGCCGTGGACTCGGAGCGATCGTCGATCTCCACGTCGTGGGCCACGCTGAGGCACCGCGCCGTGTCCCGCACCCAGGCGAGGTCCTTGGCGATGTTGGCGGCGTTGACCACGAGCAGATAGTGGGCGGAGGAGAACGGCAGCATATACAGGATCACATCGTCCACGATGCCGCCGCCGTCGCGGCACATGGGGGCGTAGATAGCCGCGCCGGGCGTGAGCGTGGCCGCGTCGTTGGTCAGCAGATACCGCACGAGGCGGGGGGCGGCGGGACCGGAGATGTAGAACTCGCCCATATGCGAGATGTCGAACAGGCCGGCGGCAGTGCGCACGGCGCGGTGTTCGTCAAGGGCGCCGCTGTAGCGCTCCGGCATCTCCCACTCGCCGAAAGGGATCATGCGGGCGCCCAGGGCGCGATGCTCGTCGTAGAGGGGCGTACGTTTCATCCGTTCCCTTCCGTGCTAGGCGGACCATAAAAAAAGGACAGAGCCATGAAGGACGCCGCCACGGCAGTCCCACATGGCCCTGTCAATCGATCGTGTGTATGATCGTGCGTTCAGGGATCTGTCCGGTGCGGGGTCCCTTTGCCTGAGAGATTCACCTCGCGGCTTTCCCCTTCGGCGCCCGGTCCGCGCGCGGCGTCCCGGATCTCTTCCCCGACCATCGACCAGTACTGGCTTCACTGTAGCGCAGCGGGCCAAGGGCGTCAAACCTTGCATCGACGCACAAACGTCCACCATGGTCCGAACCTCAGACAAATCTTCTGTCCGCAGTCTTTCCTTCTACCTAATGCCATATGTCACAGTAGTGGTCCGGCAGCAGAGGTTCATTCCAGCAGATTGAGTGCTGGCAGACAAGAGTGGAGGAGTCCAATGCCGGCTGACGAGGAGTGGGCCTAGTTCGAGGAAAAGCGTGAGGAGCTCGACATGCTCTATCGCGGCAAGTTCGTTCTGATTAAGGACCAGGTCGTTGATGATCGCCAGGACGACGTGTTCCGTGAGACGAGCCTGCGCTATAGGGGCTAGCCGTGCCCCTTCAATTTATGGGCGACGAGAAAGTAGAAATCGCTTCCCCTTATACGGAACGTTGTTCTCTATTGAGCGATCACACCGAGAAAGTATCAGCAGACGGTCAGGCAAAAGAGCCAGGCTGCCTGACTAACGAACGACAATAAGCCATATTGTAGCGCTTTGACCTTCCCATTGACTATGACGGCCATGGCCTGGGTATGCGCGAGAAGGGCGGAGCCAATATCGAGATGCGCTAACTTAGCTGACGCCGTCGCGTCCATAAGAGCGGCGGCATCAAAGGGTAGATCTAGCTGCGGGGTAGCTGCCGATCCATTGCAGCGTCCGTGCCCACGCAAGAGCGGGGTCAGGTCGGCGGTGCGCAGGGCGGTGACGAGGTTGCGAGCACGGAACGGAGGCGGGGCGATCGTGTCCCGTGCCAAAACGAGGGCCATCGAAAACCACACGCTAAACACGGACAGGCAAAAGATGATAAGGAACTATATCAATGCCAGGCCGAGAACTGACCAGAGAAGGAGAGAAAGCACAATAAGAATGTCTGCCTCTCCTGTACTGAAATGGACGATCGGTAGATGAAAGGGGTGAGGGACAAGAAGAGGCACGGCGACGGCAAGGGCTGCTATCAAGGCAGCTTCAATCGTGAGGACGGCGAGGGCTTTGCTGTCCGCCTCCGTCGCTTGCATCGTGAGGGAGTCAATCGTCTTGTAATACAGGTCTATCCGCGGTGCATCAGGTGGCGGCTCTGCCTTGTGATCCGTGTTGTGCGTCATGATCTCCTCTGATCGTGTTCGTCGCCAAGGAGTGCCGCGTGGACTTGGCCGCATCGGCGGGGGCAAACCCTATCACGTGATGCCCGTCGTGTCGGCGATGCGCTCACTACCAGGTAAAGCGCTTGGCGTATAGCGCTTGGATATCGGGTTTAAAGGTTGCGCTTGTGATCGTAGTCCAGTTGAACCGCAACAACAATTCGCGGGTGATGTCAGCGGCAAGATCGAGTTTGCCCGCTGCCCAGTCTTCAATGGACCGTGTACTTTGATGCGTCACTATGGGCAACGTCGTTTCGTAGCGGTTCACAATAATGCCACGATTGGTTTGAAGTGCAGCCCCCTTCACGTCCAACAGGGCGAGGTGCAACGTCATATCTTCTGATACGAGACCCAAGGCAATCCCCATACGCACCATACAGTCGATGGCTTCCGCGACGTAGACCATTGTCAGCTGGACATTGACAGACAGTTCGCTAAACACCTTGTTGTAGACAGCTAGCGCTTCCGGCATGACCTCTTTGTGGTAAAAGAGGCCGGACTGGCGTAACTGCCAGTACGTGAACGGATGGTTAAGAGCACTAGGCGACGCAATAACGCTCTCGATTCCGTCCTGAAGCGCGACAGGGTTGAAACGGCCAGGACTGTACCAGAGAAACGGCCACCCATGGTAATCGATATGGGCTTTTTGTACCGCCGGAGTTAAGGTATCTAGCGGAAAGCGCATGGCCTCGAAGCGGGCAGGCCACCAACTCGCTTCACGGTGGCCGACAAAGACCGGCCAGTCCCCCGGATAGCTGTCCTGTGCTCGCTCCTGTGCCTCGTTCAACTGCTGAGCGAACTGTTCGTCGTCCGAGAGGGTAGGCGTTATGTTGGCTCCGACCAAGATGCTGCGCATCGTTTCCATCATCATGTCTCCCCGATTACGCACGGCTCGTTCGATGATGGTGTTAAAGTCAGCCGACGAGCCAACGGGCGCGCTCGCGTTGTTAGCTGTGCGCACATAGAGGGCAAATTGCACCAACACGCCTGGATAGTCGCTGACGCAAAGATGAGGCATATCAGGAAACGGTGGTACGTCAAGGGCGATGAACGTCAGATCATTGTCGCTAAAGCGCCGTATCGCGACGTTGATCGGTGGATCGACGTACGTCTGGACAAAGCTATTGACCTTGGTTGTTTCCCAACTGGGCAGCATCGTCGCAGGCACGCCGCCGCGTTGGAAGGACTTATCGGCCAACTCATCAACGCCAAAAATGATGAGACCACCGCCACTGTTGGCCATGGCTAGTATGTCTTTGATAACCCCACAGCACAATTTTTTCCCTTCCCCAGCCTTCGTGTCCCAGGCCATGGCTGCTTTGTAATCAACATCACGTGATTCGTGATCCTGGTGCAAGGCACGAATCAACTGCTCGTTCGGATCGTTCATCATGACGGATATATTCCCCTCTTTATCCAGTTCTATGCCGTCATACCACCGCTATAATGTGTTCACTGATGAGCAGAAACTCATGTTTGTCATGGGGTAGTCGATCTTTCCAGAGGGCGCGTACTCGGCATGTGGGAGGTCATAGGCACCACTCCGCCGTCAATCAAGCGACACCGTTGCCCGTCACGTTCGTCTCCGATTCCGGCTCTCCCTAGCCTTCGGGTCGATGCCTGGTTTCCGCGTGTCCTGGGCGTTGTAGTCGGTGATTGCGTCGATGGGTATGGGGGCACCGAGTTCAGCCAGGAAGCGCGGGCGCAGAACATCCCACGCTTGCTGGATCCTGTTGCGTGCGACCCGCTGCCGCTCCAGATCCACATTCTCGAACCCAAGTTCCCGGAGGGCCTTACGCATGTCGTGCATCGGCTCGTACGGGTACAAGCCCTTGTATTCCTTGCTTTCACCATAGTTGCGGTAGACTGAGCGCACGTCGTCGATTGCTCGCGAGAGGCTGTCGTACGCATCTTGATACTTGTCCCAAGTTGGGTCCGGGTCACTAGCGTAGCGCAGTAGCATGGTCTTCGCCTCGATCAGGGGTGCCCACAGAGAACGGAGAGAGGCCACGAAGATGGCTCGCTGCTGGAGCACTTGAGCGAAGTATGCGGCGAGCAATGCAACCAGGAGGGGGATCACATCCTTGAGCAGGTCGTAGTACTGAGTCCACGCCGCGAACTTTGTGTAGGCCAAGGCACCAATCATAACAAGCAGAGCGGTCATTACAAGCAGCAACCGCTGCCGCAGGTCGTTCCTCGTCATAAGACATCCGTCTCCTCCATTTAGCGCCTACATGAGCTACAACTATTACACCATAAATACCCAAGCACCTATGATCTCTCACGGGCACGTCGTCAAGGTCGTGAGAAGCTGCGGTCGAGAAACCGCGGCAATAAATCATTGGTGAGCCACGACGCCAGCGCTGCACGGCGATCTGGGTCAGGAGCGCGCACGATTCCTTGCTGTAGTTCACCGATCATGAGAGCGGATAAGTAGACCTGCGACCCTGGTTGCGCCTGTAGCCAGGCCACGACGGAGGCGTCAGGCCGGGGTTTCCGCATCTCGGAGAGGACGTTTGTGCCGAGCAGGAAAGCTACGTTACGGCAGGTGTATTGGCGCGGCCTGTGTTCGGGTTGGGCTCCCGGCCTGTGGCTACCGGACGACGTCCGGGGCGGGAACCTCGAAGCCGTTGAGCAGGGTGCTGACGAGCATGTAGCTCCCGGCTAAGAACATCAGGTCGGTCAAGCCTTCCGCGCCGAACTCCTTGAGTCCCTCGGCATACACATCAGGATCGCCCCTGTGCTCCGACGCCAGCTGCAGGGTGAAGCGGTAGGCGATCAGCTCACCCGCGCTCAGCCTTTCCGGCTCGGCGCCCGCGACGAGCGCCTCGACGCGGCAAGGTTTCCTGAGCGGGAGGAGTCATACATGCATGGTCCGCGCCGACGCCAGCACATCCGCAGCAGGGCATACCCAGCGCTTGTCTCGCTATACTAGAGGCACGATGCTCTAAGGGTGGAGCGAGGGAGTTTTTAGTATGGGCCTCATGGTGTCTTCGCGTCTAGGCGATGTGCTGCGGAATCAGGGGCTGACCGCACACGATCTGCAGCAACGGATCGCCGCGCGCTTCGGACTGGTCGTCGACGCACGGGCGCTCGACCGCTTAGCGCAGGCCGATCATGTGTACCGGCCCAATCTGCGGATTGCAGCAGCCGCGGCTGACATCCTCGGCGTCGGCTTGGACGACCTCTTCGTTCTGAAGACAACGACGGTAGATGTAGACGGACTAGAGCCGGAGCGAGCGTCGGACGAGGAGGAAGATTACCTCGACCCCGTCCAGAGCCGTCGTTTGGAAGATCTCTTTGAAGCACAGGATTGGCGCGACCTCACGAACGACGAGCACGCCGAGCTGCGGTCGTTGACGGCCGCATGGGGTCGCCGCGCTAGTGAGCGAACGCTGAGAGACATCGCGGCTAGGCGCGGGCAGCCTGTCGAGCAGGTGCGCGCCGATGTCGCCGCCGACCTCGACCGTGCGCTCACCTGGTGGACGGACGTGCAGGCAGATCCCACACGCCTTGAGGCGCTCGTCGCCGAAGCTCATGCCAACCAACAGGCTCACGCGGTCGACTGATGCAGCGGACGCGCAGTGGACGATGATGCCGCTTTGTTCTCCCATCCTGGCATAGGTGAGCGACTGACCGCCCTTCGTGAGCGCGGCATACACAGTCCCCGCAACCCCGATGTCCGCGAGGCCGTGCGCCTGCGTGCAAACGACGCCTGCGAATATTGCCTCCTTCCAACGGCGGGCAAATTCAACATCGAGCACATCATACCGCCCGCTCGCTGGAACGACTACAGCAGCGGGCGTCTACCAGGCGTGACGACGGTCTCCGATCGGCGTGGCCCCAACCATATCGACAACTATGCCTGGTCCTGTCCGTTCTGTAACGGCGCTAAGGGTAAGCGTGTATCGCATGGCGCGGGACGCCGTGCCACGCGCTTTTTCGATCCTCGCTACGATCGCTGGTCAGATCATTTTACTTTTCCGAGTTCTAGTGGATACATTTTTATCGTCGGAGCGACTGAGGTGGGCCGCGTAACGGCAGGCCTAATGGGGCTCGATTTCAATGCCGGAGGCCCGGAAGGGCCGCTTGGGCTGCGACACAAGATGATCCTTCTAGGGGAGTACCCTCCGACCTGGACGCGGCGTGCCTACGGGCTGTAGCAGCACATCACCGTGGCCCTTCATGCGGGGAAGAGCTTGTTAAGAGGCGGGCCGGTTAGGCTCCCCAGGGGTTGAACACCACGACGGGCAGGGCCGCGACGTCTCGGGTGTTGCGAGTCACGACGGTCAGCCCGTGCGTGACGGCCGTCGCCGCCAGCAGAGAGTCAAATGCGCCCGGCGTCTGCCCGCGCAGGATCGCCTCTCCCGTCAGCCTACCCCAGGTGAGCATCACCGCCTCGTCAAGAGGGATGATGCGGCCACGAAACCGCGGCGGCAGATCATGGGTAAGCCACGACGCCAGCGCTGCACGGCGATCTGAGTCAGGAGCGCGCACGATTCCTTGCTGTAGTTCACCAATCGTGAGAGCGGACAGGTAGACCCGCGACCCTGGTTGCGCCTGTAGCCAGGCCACGACGGAGGCGTCAGGCCGGGGTTTCCGCATCTCGGAGAGGACGTCTGTGTCGAGTAAGAAAGCCATGCTACGGCAAGGGCGTGGGGGTAATCGGTGTGCGGTCGCGCGTGATCGGGAACTCGTCCTCGGTCACGGTCGGCGTGGTACGCAGGAGATCCCATGCGGAGCCATCCTGCGCGTGCAGACGTTCGTACTCGGCGATGCGAAGGACCTTGTAGCGCTTCGCCGCCTCTCGTAGGCGTAGCCCCGCTGGCTGTGGATGAAGCAGCGCTTCCATAAAAGTGGACGAATCACGCGCCGACAGCGTGATCACGTCGTGCTCCCTGATCGCCCTCTCGGCCGCTTCCTGAACGCTGGCCAGCACGAAATCAGTCAGCGAACGGCCTTGCAGCGCGGCGGCGCGCTGTACCAGGGTCTTTTGCTCCACCGTCAGACGTGTTTCAAGGCGTTCGCTCTTGCGCGACGCCTTGAGCGTCTGCTTGCGTTTGGCCTGTGTCGATGCCTCGGACAACGCCGGTCTCCTTGTCGCCTCGTTCCTGCTCTATCATGCATCGTACGTCAAGACAACGTACCTACGAAAGAAGCGGCGGGCCGCGCTTCCCGACATCTTTATGGATGAGGGATGCGTCAGCACAAGGTCCGCAACGACTGCTCACGGAGTCCTATGGGGATTGACAGGCTCGTGGTTTGCGCGTAACGTCGTAGGTAGATCAAGACTGGGACGTTCGTTATGGGGTTGGGAAGGATCGCGATGAAAGCGCTATTGACGCGGACGCCGTCGCATGGCGCGTGGCGACAGCGGCTGCCGTTGCTCGTTCTCTTCTACACGACCCTGGGGATGATCCTTTCCTCGCGGGTTCCCGCCGGCGCCGTCCATGCCGCGGGCACGCTCCTCACACGGAATCAGCCTACGGTCGCCTCCTCCATCGAGGCGCCTCGAACGGCCACGGCCTACGCGGTGGACGGCAAGACCACCACGCGCTGGGGCAGCCAGTTTAGCGACCCGCAATGGCTGTACGTCGATTGGGCCGTGTCGCTACGATCGACCAAGTCGTCTTACGCTGGGAGGCTGCTTACGACAAGTAGTATCAGATCTAGGTGTCCAACGACGCTGCGTCGTGGACGACGATCTACACTCAGTCCCATGGCCTCGGCGGCGTTGAGATGCTCAACGTGCATGGGAGCGGGCGTTACGTCCGCATGTACGGTACCCAGCGCGGAACTGGCTCTCGCTCTGAGAATTCCAGGTCTACGGCAGCGGTGAGGCGCCTGCCCCGACGCCGACGCCGGTCCCCCCGGCGCCAGCCACGCCTCCCGGATCGAGCGAGAGGCTCGTCTGGAGCGACGAGTTCAACGGCCCCGCGGGCGCGATCCCCGCTGCCTCGACGTGGACGCCCGACAGCGGCGGCGGCGGTTACGGCAACCACCAACTGGAATACGATACCAACAACACCAACGCTCGGATGGACGGCAAGGGCGCCCTCGTGATCGAGGCGCGCAAGGCGAATCCAGCGAACGACCGCTGTTGGTACGGCCCCTGCGCCTACACCTCCGCCAGGATCACCACACAGAACAAGGTCAGCTTTACCTAATAGGAGGATCGAGGCGCGCATCAAGCTCCCTTACGGACAGGGACTATGGCCCGCCTTTTGGCTGCTTGGCGCCAATTATAAAACCGTCTCCTGGCCTGGCTGCGGCGAGATAGACATCATGGAAAACCTCGGCCGCGAACCGGGCACGGTGCATGGAACTGTGCCTGGGCCGGGGTATTCGGGGACGAATGGTCTTGGTGGGCCGTACACCCTGCCCAATCACCAGGCGTTCTCCTCCGCGTATCGTATCTTCGGCGTGGAGTGGAATGCGGACAGCGTGTCCTACTCCGTCGACGGCGCGACCTACTCTACCGTCACCCGCGCAATGGCCGAGCGTCATGGGCAGTGGGTCTTCAACCACCCCTTCTTCATTATCTTGACCGTCGCGGTGGGCGGCGCCTGGCCGGGCCGCCCACCGCGGCGGTCTTTCCCCAGCAGATGCACGTCGATTACGTCAGGGTCTACCATTGATGAATGCGCGGTCCAACCGTAAACAATTGGGCAACTGACTCGCCCTCTTTGCCGGCGCCGTGCCCCGCGTTCCAGGCCCGTAGCTCGGCCAGCAGCCACGCGGGCGCCGCTTGGTGCGGTCGCTCGACCTGCCCGTTGGCGGACGTTTGCGCCAAGTAAGAAAGCCCTGCTTAAGAACTGACTCAAGTGGTCGAAGCGTTCCGGAGCCAGCACAGCGAGGACGCGGCGCAACGGCGTGAACGTGGCGTCGCGCTCATCCTGTCGCCAGGCGTCGTAGCGTGCCTGCGCCTCGTCTGTGAAGAAGGTGTACCAGTCGGAAAGCAATTACTTTTTGCGCTTTTTTGAGGGGCCGGAGCGGCGCGCGGGATAAGTCCGTTGCGCGGGAGCCGGCGGCCCAGGTCGTCGCGGAGAATCGGATGGCAGCGCGGAAGACGTCGAGCGCGACGGGCTGGGCTGTCGTGGCGCCGGAGGCGTAGGGACTAGGGGCGTGGGGACAGGCGACGCCGGTCTCAGGCCTGGATAGACCGCGAGCGCCATGCCGCGCGCCGCCGTGCCGATCCAGGCGCCGGCCAGCCCGAGCAGCGCGCCCAGGATGGGCGTCGCTACGATAACCACCGTCCCGTTGTGGGCGCCCAAACCAAGGATGCCTCCGACCACCGCCGCCGTGGGACCTATCGAGAGACTGAGCGCCCTGATGGCCAGAGGAATCGCCCAGCCCGCGAACGAGGAAACAGCTGCCGCTCCGAACCCCTCCCTGCCGCCTAACCCCAGGCCGAGGGCGAGGCCGACGACCGGCGTCAGCTGCCAGACGCCGGTCCCGGCGCCGATCCAGACCACGACGGCGCCGGCTGCCCCCGCGACGATCGAGCGGGCGCGCGGCGTCGAGACGACAGCGTTCCTTACGGCGTTCATGGCGTCAAGGTCCAGGTCGCCGCGCCGGCCTGAGCCCGCGCCGCCGCGTCGTCGAGCATCGGATAATACGTCCCGGCCCACCAGGCGTCGATCTGGTTCTCGTACCACGGCGAGAGCGGATTCTCGCTCTGCCCACCGGGGTAGACGCCCACGGCTTGACCGGAGCCCCAATCCATCACGAAGCGCCAGCTCGGCCCGGCTGTCGAGACTTGCCCGCCATCCGCCGCGTCCACCGTCCAGGCGTCGCCGCTGCCAGCGCGCGGGCCGTACTGGAGCGAGGGGATGGAGACGAGAGAATCGAACCGGCGCTTGTGCCAGCGCCCCCAGGTCCAGGTGCGCGGGTCGGAGCCGAGCGTCCTCGTCCAGAGGGCCACGGCGTCGCCAAAAGCCTGCGTCATCACGGCGTTGGCGTCGCGACTCTTGCCGCCGGGCGCGGTGAAAGCGGCGTTGTGAGGGTCGCTCAGCGTCCACGTCTCGAGATCTTCGTCCAGAGAGGGCTGATCGACGGCCACGGCGAGGGAGGGGAGCGTCGTGGTCGGCACGTTGGCGTGCGTCCACCAGGGCTGGAATGTAGCGTGGACGTAGGACGACCAGAAGCCCCACCACACAGTCGCCGCCGCCGAATTGACGTCCATGGCGCCGTTCCAGTGAGCCAGCAGGTCGCGCGCGGCCCGTTCGCGCGCCGTGAGTTTGACGCCCTGGAGCGCTGTCAGCAGCTTGGGCGTGATCAGAGCGGCCAGGTAGTCATGTGTATCGTTCTGGAGGTGCTCCATGTCCGTCGCCGTCAACTTCTTGCCCCGCGAGAGCACCTCATGGATGCGGTTGGCGCGGTAGCCGTTGTCGAAGAAGTTGGCCGTGGTCCCGATGGCGTAGGGGTATGACGGGCCGACAGGCCGTTGGTTGGCCGACCAGACGATGTGGGTCGGCGGATCGTAGACCTGCGGCACGGCGTCGAAGGGGATCGTGCCCACGATGTCCGCATCACCCGTTCCCGAGAGCAAGAACGAGGGATCGCCGCCCCTGAGGATCGGGTAGTAGCCCGCCGAGACCAGACCGATATTGCCCTTATCGTCGGCATAGACGAAGTTTTGCGAGGGCGCGTGCCAGCCGCGCAGCGCCGCGCGGAACGTCTTGAAGTCCGGCGCCTGCATGATGGTGCGCATGATGTCGAGATCGGGCGAGAAGACCGCGCCGATCCAATCGACGGAGATCGTTTTGTTCGCGGCGCGGCTGTCGCCAATGATAGGACCGTGGACGGTTAGGTAGACGTCCACGTGGTACGACTCCCCTCCCTTAACCGGGACGTCGTAGGGGACGCGCGTCATCTTCCGCCAGGCGCCCTTCCAGTAGTATTGGTGCGGGCGCCTGGCGTCGGTCTTCTCGGCGTAGAAGAAGGTGGCCTGATTCTGGACGTTGGTGAGGCTCCAGGAAATGTGTTGGTTGCGCCCGATCAAGATAACGGGCGTGCCGGGGACGCTCACGCCGCTGAAGCTGTAGCCCGGCGACGACGCCTGGACCTGATACCAGACGGCAGGCAAGGTTTGATGGAGGTGGGGGTCGCCGGCCATCAGAGGCTTGCCCGACGCTGTCTTGGTTCCATCGACCGCCCAGTTGTTGCTGTCCGCCCCGTGGTGTATCTCGCCAGCGGGCAGGGCCGCGAGACGGTTCTTCAACGAAGCGACGACCTTGATCGTGGCCGTGTCGAGGCTGGCTTGAGCCGTCGTCGAGAACGGGACGGAAGCCGCCTTGACGTAGGGGCCGGGATCGTAGGGGTGTTGCGCGTCGGGCGGAAGCGTTGGGAACCACGCGGCCTGATGGGCGCCGCCGAGGTAGTGCCGTAGCAAGGTGCTGTCGAGAGGGATGTCGGTGAAGTCGAGCGTCTGCGCCAGGTCGCCTTGCACGACGAACGAATCGACGGGCGTCCAGGGCGTCGGGCTGTAGCCAAGCATCTTAAAGAGGAGCGGGACGTTGTGCTGGGCCTCGTCTTCTTGGATGCGCGCGTTGACGCCCTGCGTGTAGGCTATGATCGCCTTGTACGAGGCAGACCCCGGCTTGAGCGCGCTCCACTCTTGCCGCGCCGTGCGCCAGAGGCCGAGTTGCAGCTCAAACTGATCGGAAGACAGCGCGTCGGGGCCGACGACCTGCGAGAGCAACCCTTCGCCCTGCCGCCGCAACAGGTCCATCTGTAGCAGGCGGTCGCGCGCGTGGAAATAGCCGAGCGTGTAGAACATATCGTGGTCGGTGCGGGCGACGATGTGCGTCGCCCCGTTCCGCTCGAAGGTCGCCTTGACGGCGGCGTTCAAGCCCGTCAGTTGCAGCGTCTGGCCATTTTGCGGACGCTGGGCGTCGGCAGCGGCCGTCCACACTCCTGTGCCAGGGTTGAGCGCCGGCCCAAGCGGCGGCAGCGGCCCGAGGCCGTTCGAGGCCACGTAGATAAAGGCGAGGCCCACTACCAGCGAGGCTAAAAGGTTTCCCAGGAGCGATGCGTAACGCCTCATCGTCAACCTCCAATACGATGCAGATTGTCGGGTGCATCTAGCCGCCAGCCGCGCTGACCGTGCAGCAATCGCCAGCGGCCGGCGTACGTCAGCTGCACCCGCTTGCCGCCTGACGCCGCCCAGGTCCCCACGAAGGTCACGGCGACCGTCGAGGTCAGGGACGAGCGAGTGAGCACGGTGGCGCTCTTCACCACGATCGGGCTTTCTTGCGCATACCGCTTCGCCCAGCGCGCCTCATCAGAGAGTTGCGTCTGCAGCCGTATCGTGAACCAGCTAAATGCGGTCACGTAGTCACGTGCGCCCAGCGCGGTATAGAACGCCTTGACCGCCTGTGCGGGGGCAACTAAGGTCTCGCCCGCGCCGCTCACCGGGGTCGGGGTGGCCGGGGACAGGGATGCGTCGGGCGGCGCGACCACCGTGGCGTGAAGAGGGGCGCGCCTCGGCGTTGACGTGGGGGTGTCCACGGTCGTGAAGCGGCGTGGGGGGTCGGCGGCGAGTTGGGCGCCCCTAGCATCGGGGATGTGTGTGATGCCCGAGACCATCCAACGTCCCGTCGTCGCCTCCAGGGTGTAGAGGCTGTAGTAGGATCCTCCCGTCGCCAGCAGAGGCCCCACGTGTCCATGACGGTAGAGCACCCGCGACTCGTCGGTCTTGTGCATCAGCACCTGCCCTCTAGCGCGCCCGACGACGCGCGCCCAGAGAATGTCGATCGAGTGGACGCTGATGCGCCAGTGCTCCTGCAGGCGGCGCAGCGTTGCAACGTCGTCCACGACGCTTTGGAGATTAGAACCGGTTTTGATCGCGGCTAGGTCGTCTTCGCGTGCGGTATGCATGGCCGCGATCCAGGCCGCGTTGCTCTCCAGGGCGGCCGTGCCGAGTTGCGCCTCGGCCAGCGCCGAGCGATCGACCGCGGGAGCGGATGCGACGACGCGCGGCTGCTCGTGAGAGGCGCTGGACAGGGTGGAGCGGGGAAGGGCGGGGGTGGTCGCCCTCCGCTTGTCCTCTTTCCCGTTCTTCGTGACTAAGGTCGAGGTGTGGAGCAGGGCGCTTGAGAGGAGCACAAAAATGAGGATGAGGACGCCGACCAGCAAGAATGGCCTTCGCATAGCGTTCCTTCTCCATCTCCCGCGCGTCCCCTAGCGGGCACAGGCCCGTGCTTTCTATCTTAACTGACTGGCGCCAACCGCACCAAGACAGCCCTTCCATACACTAGTAGAGCACCGCGAGTCGACGAGGCGCGCGCGCCGCGCTCGTCTGCCGCTGGATCGCCCTCATGCACACTAGAGTCTCCCGCCTAGCATCAGGCGTGAGGGCAGGCGCATCCGTTGCAGGGCCACGGCCAGGAACGACAACAGGTACGCCGCGATGACCGGCAAGAGCAGCAGATGGTAGCCGATCTGCAACGATAGATACTCGAAGGTCCCGCCCATGAAAGCCCCGATCAGGTTCGCGGCGAAGGCGATGTCTGGAGTCGCTACATCGCCAAAGAGGCGACCGAAGATGAGGTTGACCAACAGGATGGACGAGAACAGCACCAGGCGCCCCAGGACGTAACGCAGGGCCAGATTGTCGACCAGCAACGCGCTGAACGGCAGGAATAGGTTGAGCGTCAGCGTCGCGGCGAGGCCGAGGTAGAGCAGGCGCGGGTCGAGGCGCAGCCGCGAGACCGCGTTGACCCAGTTAGCCAGCAGCACCGTGCAGAGGATGCCCACGCGGAAACAGACCACACATACTGCTCTGTTATGAGAGGTCCTCTCCGACGGATTTTGCCACGACAGTTGTTTTACCGGGCGAACTTGGGTCGATGCTGGCGGCGCCCCAGACGATCCAGAGCGTGATGCTGATATCGGCGTTCCAGCGTGCGACGACGGTCGCGATCGCGTAGACGGGAAAGCCCCGCGGAAAACTGAGGCTAGAGTCGTGCGGCGACGATCACAGCAATGATGACGAGCGCGATAGCGAGGGCGTCCGCCGCGCCGAATTTCTCTCCGTTCAGGCTCGTGCGCGGCGCGCCCGGCACGTAGCCGCGTGCTTCCATGGCCACGGCTAGTTCTTCGGCGCGGCGCAAGTTGCCGGCGAGCAACGGGGGCAACAGCGTCAGCGCCGCCGCCATGCGACTCTCCAGAGGGCCGCGCCGCAGGTCGGCGCCGCGGGCGCGCTGCGCCAGCAAAATGCGCCCGAGTTCTTGTTGCAGCAGCGGGAGGAAAGCGAGCCCCAGGCTCACCATCACGGCGATCTCGTCCACCGGCACGCGCAGCCGTCGCAGCGGGTTCATGAACCAGAGCAGGCCCGCGCCCAGGACGGTCGGCGCGGTGGTCATGGTCAGCAAGGCGCCGGTATAGAGAAACACGAGCGCGGAGAGGCCGCCGCGCACGGCCAGGTTGATGCCGGGCTCGGTCAGGCGCAGCGGTCCCAGATGCACGGCCGTCTTACCGGGGATCAGCAGTCCGGTGACCACCGCGCCGACGATCAAGACGATGAACAGGATGCCGAAGGCCCTCCAAAAAAGCTCGGGGTTGATGCGGCCTGCCGCCGTGGCCACGACGAGTAGGACGAGTAGGGCCGCGTACCCCAGGAGGTGCGGGGCGGCCACGACGCCTACGATAGCCAGGATCGTGGCCAGCACCTTGGTCCGCGCGTCGAGCCTATGCATCAGCGTAGCTCCGGGCCGGTACTGCAACGCTTCGAAGCGGCCAGAGCCGCCCATGGATACGCTCATCGCCGCCCTCCTCCAAGGCCGGAAAAAGCCGCTGTCTCCTGCATACAGCGCCTCTCCGTCATCGTCGGGCCATGCGTACGTGCGCGGCCACGGCGACGGCCAGATTCGACGCGGTAGGGCGGTCGATAGGCAGGCCCCAGCCCTGCGATCGCAGCGCCGTGGAGAGGGCGACGAGATCGGGCTGATAGAGGCCCCAGGAGGCGACATCGGGCGGCGCGGCGCAGTACTCGGCGACGGAACCGCTCCAGACGTCGCGGCCGCCATGCAGTATCACGATAGTGTCCGCGATGGATAGTGCAAGCTCGAGATCGGCTAGAGCCACGACGATGCCCGTGTGCTGGCCGAAGCTCTGTGTAGCCACGATGCGGATCACCGTGGAAATCTCACCCCGGCCCTGTGGATCGAGGCCCACGAACGGCTCGTCGAGCAACAGGTAGCCCGGACGCATGGCGATGAGCGCCGCCACGGCCGCGCGGCGACGCTGGCCGCCGCTCAAAGAGAACGGCGAACGTCCGTTGAAGGTGGGAGGGTCGAGTCCCACGGCGCGCATGGCGTAGTCGGCACGCCGCCCCGCTTCGTCGGGCGGCACGCCCAATTGCAGCGGCGCAAACATCACGTCCTCGCGTACGGTCAGGCCAAACAGCGCCTCGTCGGCGTTCTGGAGCAGCAGCCCCGTACGCCCGCGCGCCTCGATCGAGGCCGTGGCTATGCCGTCGGCGGCGACAGCGCCGGAGCGCGGCGCGTTCAGGCCAGCCAGCAGCGAGAGGACGGTGGAGCGGCCGCTGCGCGCGGCCCCACACAAAGCCACGATGCGGCCCGCCGGCGCCTCGAGTGAGAAACCGTCGACGGTAGGACTCGACGTGCGCGGGTAGGAGTAGCATAGATCCTTCGCTATGAGCGGCATAAAAACTCTACCATACTCTCGACAGAGACGGCGTGCGTCCCGACCTCGACCCCACGCCCGCGCAGTTCGTCGGCCAATTGCAGCAGCGGCGGCAGTTCGAGCCGCCACGAGCGTGCCCGTGCCGGGTCGGCGAACAACTCACGCGGGTCGCCGAGGTAGACCAGCAGGCCCTCGGCGAAAACGGCCACACGGTGCGCGGCTAACGCTTCTTCCATCACATGCGTGATGAGGACGACGCCCATGCCCGTGCGCTCGCGCACCGCGCCGACCGCCGAGAACAGCGATCCACGGTCTGCCGCGTCGAGGTACGCTGTCGCCTCGTCCATGATAAGGAACCGCGGCGCCCCCACGACCGCCGCGGCGAGGCCAAGGCGCGCGCGGTCGCTCGTAGTCAGAGATAAGGGATGTACGAGACGGTGCGCGGCGAGACCCACGGTGTCCAGAATCGCCTTCACGCGCTCGGCGATCTCGGCGCGAGGCAACCGCTGGTTCTCCAGCACGAAGGCCACGTCTTCCTCGACCGAGGCGCTGACCACGCCAGAGTCGGGGTTCTGGAAAACCATGCCGACGCGCCCGCGCGCCGCTGCCTTGCCGCCCGCGTCCAGGGTCGATACACCGTCGACGAGAACCTGTCCGCTCGTCGGCAGCAGCAAGGCATTGCAGAGGCGGCCAAAGGTGCTCTTGCCCGAGCCGTTGGCGCCGATCACGGCCAACACCTCGCCGTCCTGGACTTCCAGGGAGAAATCGCGCAGGGCGGGGGCCGGGGCGCCCGGATAGTGCAAACTAACGTGCTGAAAAGAAATCAAGCTGGTTCCCTTTGGCGTCGCGGCGCGCTTCGATCGGCAGCCGGCGGTAGAGTTCGATCGAGACGATGAGATAAGCCCAGATGTTGATTACGCTGTAGGCGGCGAAAAACACGATCAGCGTGACCAGAGGGTGCGTCAACCCGGCCAGGGCCAGACCATGCAGGCCGTCGAGCAGCCAACGACCGGGCAGGACCGACGACAGCGTATCGTTGAGACCCTTGCCGATGTCGACGGAGCCAAGACGGAAGGAGCCTATTTTGTCCAGAAACGAGTGTGCTTGTTTCTGCACGTCGTGCAACGTACGGCCAAGGTCGATATGCAGGATGAGCAAGCCGAAAATAAAGGGCGGCAGCAGGTAGCCGAAGCCGTAGAAGGTCGCACCGACCAGGATGACCAGGAGCATGTTAGTGCGGCGGCGCGAGGCGGCGGCGAAAAGAGTGCCTAGGCCACCGAAGACGAGGAGTTGTTCGAAGGCCAGCAGCGGCCCGACAAAGGTAGAGAGCAGCACGCACGAAGCGACGGTCGCGACGAGGCCTGCCCGCGTGCCCCGTCGCAGCGCCAGAATGACGAACGGGATGGGGCACGCCAGACGGACGAGTCCCTGGAGTCCAGGAATAGGCACGAGCACGCGGAATAGCGCTAGCAGCACCGTCACGTCCATGAGCAGCGCCGACTCGGCGATCGTACGGACGTCGAGGCCGGAGTGAGGAGGCCGCGGAAGAGGCGCTGGCGGGACGAGCGCGTTATCGACGACGGTCGGCGTCATAAGAGGAGAGCCGTGCTCTTAGGCACGGCGCGGAAGGTTCTAGAAAGCACATTCACCATTTCTACAGTATAGATGACGCTTACAGCTAACCGTAAGGACGAGACTGGAGAGCTGGAGAGAGAGCAGGACGGTCTCTAGCCTAGAACGCCTTAGCTACAATCGCCTCAGCGCTAGCGTCTCGTGCTGGAGAGAGGATCGGATCCTCTACGGTCGCGTCGCCGTACGCCGTCACGTCGGTAGGACGGCCCGTCCAAAACAAAAAGCGAGAGGCAATCCCCTTAATGGGAGACTACCTCTCGCTGTCGTTCAAGTGAAGATCTGGATATAGATAGCGATGATGATCGTCGCGTTGTGGAGCAATACACGTCGTTCGCGTGTTCGCTGCTGCCGGGTTAGCGGGCGCGGGCGAGAAGCAAAATCTAATACACGCCGCTCGACCGATTGGAACTGCTCAGCTAAACACATTGCCGTGCGTACACCCGCAGCCCATCTACCAGGTGGTCTTCCTGGGGTCTTACCGAGTCTTGCTCGTGGGAGAGGTCCTCTTGGGGAGAGCTTCGCGCTTAGATGCTGTCAGCGCTTCTCCCCTCC
>JAABUX010002131.1_pt1 | contig 28516 bp, 23 predicted proteins | sample 5561851 | NCBI WGS metagenome assembly JAABUX01 (sample SAMN10711883, study PRJNA513361) | rock metagenome | isolation source: Antarctica rocks | place: Antarctica: Victoria Land, Richard Nunatak red sandstone | collected 2016-01-03 | reverse complement strand
CGAGGATCCCCCACACACCGCCCCCGCCTACCACCCGCCCACTACCACGGCGCGCGGCCGCACACCGTCCCGGCGCGCGTCTGGCGCCCGTGCGTCCCGTTCGAGAAGAGGGCTGCATGAGAGCACTGCGTCTACCGTCTTCTTACGTCGGCGCCCCCTATCCCTTTTCTCTATCCACCCCTTGACATTCTTTCTATAGAGTGGTATTATGAAGGAGTAGGACAGAGTATGTGTGGCCCTCTCCCTGGAAAAGAGCTTCTGGGCCACCGTCAGCATCCCCTACCCGGAGACGATCCCATGAATACAGTCACCCTGCCCCGCGATCTTGCCGATCTCGTGCATATCATCCCTGAGCATCCCGGCCTCTACGTCGTCGAGAGCCGCACCGCGGATGACGCCTACCTCACTGACCTGCGTGACCCTCTGGCACCCCGCTGCCTTTGCCCCCATGGTGAGGTCCAGGCCCGCGTCGGGCGCCACCCCTACTGCTGGCACGTCCGCACGGCCTCCCGCAAGCAGCCCGCTCTCTACGCGGAACTCTTCCGCATCGCTAAGGCTGCCCACGCCATCGCCGCCGCCCTTGCCGCTCCCACGCACGCCGCGTAGACGCCCCCCACGCGCGTGGGGCCGGGGAAACCTCTCCCCCGGCCCGCTGGCGCAGAAAGGATGTGATAGACGATGTTTTCGCCTCAACTAGCCGCACACGCCATACTCGTACTGCTCAACGACGACATCACAGTCGGCTACGCCGACGACACCGCCCCGTCCGCGGAACCGCTGCACGGCACCCCCTTCATCGTCCACGCCGCCATTCTCAGCTATGACAACGGCTGGACCGGCGGCGAAATTAGGGCCTGCACGGACACCGGACACTGGTACAGCGTGCGCGCACTCCGCCTGCGCAACGGCGCTGCCTTCAGCAGGAACGCCGACGGTAGCTGGGCGGAGAAAGAGGCGACGCACACCCCGCCCGCATGACAATATATACTTAGAAAGTGTTAGTCGCACAGAAAAGGGGCGGCGAGACCGTCCGCCCCTAGCCTGGACCTATCGAAACTGCTTGGGAGACGACCTATGCCCATACGGAACGACCTGCTGACTATTGCCGAGGTCGCGCTCTCCTTGGGCGTCTCTCCCCAGAGCGTGAACGACTCCATCCGTCGCGGCGCCCTCGCCGCTGTCCCTATCGACGGACGGACCAAGGCCGTCGCTCCTGAAGAAGTCGAGCGCTACCGCCGTGAGAACCGGGGGCGCATCTTCGGCCATGATCCCGCTGCTCCTCCCACGAAGGGCGCTCTGTATGCCCGCGCCTACCGGGCCCGCAAAAAAGAACGCGCCGCTGCCAGTGGCGCCGAGACTCCCACGTCGTCGTAGCTCCCCTCGCGCCTCTCTTTTATCTTGACATTGTTTCTCTAGAGTGGTATTATGAAGGAGTAGGACAGAGAACGTGTGGCCCCTCCCTGGAAAAGAGTTTCTGGGCCATCGTCAGCATTCCCTACGGGAGCATCACCTCATGACGCCGCAGACCACCACCCAGCCCACCCCTGGCACGTCCGCCACGGCGGACACCCTCGCCCGCATTGACGCCTGGATGCACCACCTGGCCGACGAGACAGACCACGCGGCTCAGGGCGCCGAGATCACGCGCTACCTGCGTGTGCTGGCCCGCTTCCACCACTACAGCGCCCACAACTGCATGTTGATCCTGCTCCAGCGCCCCGAGGCCACGCGCGTGGCGGGCTATCGCGCCTGGCAGGCGCTCGGACGCCAGGTGACGAAAGGCTCCAAGGGCATCACCATTCTGTGCCCGGCGCCCATCCGCGATAAGGATAAGCCCAAAGACGACCCGGACGCCATCCTTGCGGTGCGCTTTCGCATCGGCTACGTGTTCGACCTGGCGGACACCGAGGGCGACGCGCTGCCCGACGTGACGCCCCACGCGGTCGAAGGGCAGCGCTACACGGACCTCTTGCGCCGCCTTATCGCGATCGCTGAGCGCGGTGGGCTGACCGTCTCCTTCAAGGACCGCCTGGTGCATGACGCCAATGGTGTGAGCTACGGCGATGGCCGCATCGACCTGCGAGAGGGGACCCCCAGCGGGAATCTCTGCAAGACGTTACTGCACGAGATCACCCACGAGCGGATGCATTGTCGGGAGGAGCGCCAGACGTTCACCACGCAGCAGATGGAGTGCCAGGCCGAAGCGGTGGCCTACTGCGTGTGTCAGGCGCTCGACGTGCCCACGCCCAACACGCCCACCTATCTGGCGCTCTACCGCGTGGACCGGGCGGTACTGGCCGCAAACCTGGACGCCATCCGGCGCGGCGTCGCGGCGCTGCTTGATGAGGTCGCGCCCGCGCTAGAAGGGAAGGAGGCCGCGTGAGGGCGGCGTGAGCGGGGTGGAGGCTGCACCCCGCTCACGCTACACAGGGGAGAGCATCAGGACAAAAAGAGAGGACTGCCCCTCCCTGGAAAGAGTTTCGAGCAGCCCTTCAGCAAACCTACAGGAGGTCTATCTTTATGGTAACAGTCACGCGGTACTCTGTACACAGGAGAAGGGAGGTAGGCCATGGGCACGATCATCGTTGCTGTCGCGAATCATAAGGGCGGTGTCGGCAAGACGACCTCGACGTTGGCGCTCGGCGCCGCGCTCGCCGAGCAGGGCCAGCGCGTCCTCGTCGTCGATCTCGACCCCCAGGGTAGCCTCACCACAGCGGCGGGGACGCCGGCGGACCACATGGCCGCGACGGGCGGCCTGGCTTCCGCGCTCCAGCACTATATTGCGGAAGGGGATATACGTCCCCTGGCGCCGCTGACCTATGCTCTCGCACCGGGTCTGGCCATTCTGCCGACGGATCGCAAGCTGCGCTCTGTCGAACTCACTCTTGCTGGTGTCATGGGCCGTGAGCGCGTGTTGGCCGCACACCTCTCCACGCTGACGGGCGAGGACGGCCATGACCTCTACGATGTGATCCTGATCGATTGCCCTCCTGGACAGGGCTTACTCGTCATCAACGCTGTGGCCGCAGCCACGCATGTGGTCATCCCTGTCGCTCCCGAAGAAATGGCTGTCGATGGCATGAAGTTGTTCCTCCTCACTCTGGCCGAGGCCCGCCGCGCAGGCTTCTCCTCCGACCTCATCATAAGTGGCGTTGTACTGACGATGGTCGACGAGACGCAAACGGACGCGCGCGTGCAGATAGCCGAGATCCGCGCGACGGTCGAGCCGCGCGGCGTCGCCATCTTGGGCTCTGTCCCCGAACGCGTGGCCGTGAAAAAAGCGGCCACCGTGCATCAGTCCATCCTTGCCTACGCGCCTAAAAGCGATGTGGCGAATGCCTACCGTGCTGTCGCGACAGCGCTCTTGACCACATGGGGAGGCACGGTATGAGCAAGACGCCCCGCGATGATAAAGCCCCTGTGGCGCGGAACTACGACCTGGACGATTTGTTCGCGGACTCCGGTACCGCACGCACACGCGACCTCCGTGGTGCGCGCGCCATCCCTGTAGACCTGCTCGCCCCTAACCCCTTCCAACCGCGTACGGTCTTCGACCAGGCTGCCCTCGACGAACTTGCGGCCTCGATCCGCACGTACGGCGTCCTGCAGCCGCTCACCGTGCGCAAGGTCGGCGACCGTTACCAAATTGGCGCAGGTGAACGTCGCTGGCAGGCTGCCCGCCGTGCGGGCCTCATAGACGTTCCCTGTATCGAGCGCGTCATGGACGATAGCCAGATGCGCGAGTTGGCTCTGGTCGAGAACGTGATGCGCGAGGACCTAAGTCCGTTGGATCTGGCACGGGCTCTCCAGCAAATGATGGAGGTCTTCGGCCTCTCTGCACGCGCGCTCTCGGATCGTCTGGGAAAGAATCATGGGTATGTCGTGGACAAGCTCAGGATCGCCCGTGACCCGCGCATCGCGGCAGCCGTCGAGACCGGGGTGCTCGGCGCGACGGTCGCTCTGGAAATAGCCGAGATGGACGATGACGCCGCTCGTACAGCCCTGCTCGCTCGGGCCGCGCAAGGGGAACATATCAAGGTGAAGGATGTCCAGGCCCCCCGCCTCGTGTCGGTTAAACCGACAGAGGCGGGGGGCCTGTCCTCCCATGCGATGCCTCCCGTGTTGGTTACACCGACAGATGATGGGGTGCAGCCGACGCCGCAGCCCGCTTCCTTTGTGTCGGTTAAACCGACAGACGAGGGATGGGTCGCGGCAGAGACACTGCATACAGTGCAACTTTTCCGTACAGGCGCCGGGCGTGCTCTTCGTGCGCCCCTCCGTGCCGCCCTCCTGGCCGACCTAGCGACATTGGACGCCGCAGACATTCAGCAGACAGACCACTAATTCAGGTATGACGGGCCGGTCACCAATCTGCGACATGCTAGAGCGTGTCCCTCCCCACAACACCCCCCAGCGCGCTCACGGTCTTCTGCACACCTCCCCACACGCTCTGCATCGCCCCTTCTGGAGGCGTCTACCCTCTCGATTCCTTGGACCTATTTTAGGTCCAAACCCTCAAAATCCTTGGACCTATTTTAGGTCCAACATCACTCTTAGGTCCAAGATTTACGCACAAAAACGGCTTTTGGACCTACTCTTTATTCTAGGTGAGGCTCCCCCACCCGCGCCTTGCGTGCAGGTGTCGCCTGTGACGCTGTCGCACAGGGCAGTGATCGTGCTAGCATAACGTCATACTCTGGACGGTGGGAGGTTCGTATGAAACACGCACGTTCCTGGAGAAGACTCCCCCTGGCTGCGGTCTGGACCGCCCTGCTCACTCTGTGGAGCGCGCAGAGCGTGTTGACCCTGCTCCTGGAGCCGTCCTGCCGCGCAGCGCATGTCCCTGCTTGTCAGGGCGTGTTGCTCGCGCACGATGCCCACGGTCTCCTCGTCGCCGGCGGTGTGTGGGTCGTCGGCCTCGTCGTCCTGGCCGTGCGCGCGTGTCTTCCGTCAGTCCCTGCTCCTGCCCTTGGTCGATGTGCCGCCGCCGCACCGGACGCGCGCTGACCTGAAACGTCGTCTACGTGTGCATCCGGGGACACGCGCGCACGCGACCGAGGAGGCTCCGATCAAGGCGGATGATGTGGGGGGACGCCGCCCTCTACCCCGTCGCCCCGTTGCGGTAGTCGACCACGATGACGGAGGATGAGAGACGAGAGCCATGGGACGAGAGGACTCGTCCATATAGTGGCCTCTCTGGCCAGAAACAGGGGGATTACGTCTTTGTGACGGGTAAAAGGACGAGAAAAACTCGTCCGATTGGACGATAGACTTCTTGTCCGCGTTCATGTTATGCTCTAGGCGCACCGACCCCAGGGTTGTGGAGAGGGCGCACCAACGGTTTACCACCAGCGCGGCGGGAGCAGGACGGACGAGGGGACGAGAGATGTTTACAGGTATGAGTAAGGGCGTTCGGCTACTGATTTTGTGCGGGCTCATCGCGGAGCTTGTGCTGACGCCGCTGACTCAGATAGGGTCACGCTCCATCGCCGCCGCCCAGAGCGTTGGCAGCGGGCGCTCGACGCGGGGCTCATCTACGGCGACCACGACCAGCGCGACGGCCACGGCTGCGCTTTCCACCCCCGTCACGACCACGACGACCCTCTCTACTCCCATGACGACCACGGCTGGCGTGTCTGCCACGCCCACAGCCTCCGTTCCCCTAACCATGCCGCTCACGACCACAAGCACGGCGACAGCAACCGTTGCCACAACGACCAGCAGCGTTCTGCCCACGATGGCGACAGCCACACCGCCCGCGCCGAGCACAGCGAGCGACACGCCTAGCGCCTCTTTGACTCTGCCTGTCTCGTCACCTGTGAGCACCGGCAGCGTGACGAATACGTCCACCGCGACCCCCTCCGTCCCGGCCGCACAAGTATTGGCGCCGAGCGCCCCCGCTTTTGCAACGGGCAACGGCGCCGTCAGCCAGCCCATCACCACCTCAATGCACGACCGGTATACCACACCTGGCCTCGCCTTCGAGCCTAACGTGGGACAGACGGACAGCCAGGTGCAGTACGTGGCGCACGGACATGGCTACACGGTGTTCCTCACCGGCAGCGACATGGTGTTGGCCCTTCAGAAGCCGCATCTCCCCCTGCCGCTCCACACTCTTGTCGAGCAGATTGACGCCGGTACGGTGGCGCTTACCCCGACCGAGCAAACCGTGGTGCGCCTGCACTTCGTCGGCGCCAACGCCGTCGCCGCACCCCGTGCGCAAGATCCGCTGACGTCCACGGCTTCTTACTTTATCGGCGCCACCCCCCAATCCTGGCACACCGGTGTCGCGCGCTATGGCCGCATCGTCTACCACAATCTGTACCCCGGCATCGACCTGGCCTACCATGGCGCGCACGACCTGGAGTACGACTGGTTGCTCGCGCCAGGGGCTGATCCTTCGCTCATTCAGTTCACTATCCAGGGACCCCAGGGGCTTGCCCTTGACGCCCAGGGGAATCTCCTGGTGCAGACCGCAGTGGGCGTCATGCGTCAGACGGTTCCTACCGCCTATCAGGACGTGAACGGCCAGCGCCACAGCGTGAGTGTGCGCTACACCCTCGACGGCGCCGGGCAGGTAGGCGTGGCGCTCGGGGCGTACGATGCGAGCAAGCCTCTGGTGATCGATCCCACGCTCTCCTACAGCACGTACCTGGGCGGCAGCGGCACGGATGTCGGCACCGGCATCACCACGGACAGCGCGGGCGACGCCTACGTGGTCGGCTGGACGGGCTCGACGAACTTCCCCGTCACGGGCGGCGTCTATGGAACCATCCTTAACGGCCCCACCGACGTCTTCATCGCCAAGTTCAATCCGACCGGCAGCCTGATGTGGAGCACCTACCTGGGCGGCAGCGGCGACGACGTGCAGTATGACGCGCAAATCGCGGGCATCGCCGTCGACGGCAGCGGCAACGTCTACGTCTCCGGCAGTACGGTCTCGACCAATTTCCCCACCACCAGCAACGCCGTCCAGACCGTGTTCGGCGGCGGCAATGACGCGTTCGTGAGCGAGATCAGCGCCACCGGTCAGGCTTTGCTCTACAGCACGTATCTGGGCGGCAGTTGCAATGAGTACGCACCCGCACTCGCCGTCGATAGCAGCGGCAAGATCTATGTGACGGGAGGCACCTGCTCTGGCGACTTCCCCACGCTCCATTCGCTGCAGGCGTTCGACGGTGGCAGCGACGCGTTCGTCGTCAAGATCGACCCCACGGCGTCCTCCTCGCTCATCTACAGCACTTTCCTTGGAGGCTACGGGCAGGACGGCGCCTACGGCATCGCGGTGGACACAGCCGGAGACGCCTATGTGACTGGGGACACCAATGCCCCAGACTTCCCGACCACGCCCAATGCATTTCAACGGACGCGCGCGAGCTACTGCGCGGACGGCACGTGTCACGATGCGTTCTTTAGCGAGATCAATGCGGCGGGCACATCTCTCCTCTACAGCACCTATTTTGGAGGGACGCACGACGAACGCGCCATGCGCCTGGCCCTGGACGCGAGCAACAACGTCTACATCACGGGCTGGACGAGCAGTACCACGGCCTTCACCACCACGGTCGGCGCCTACCAGACGGGACCCCAGGGCGGCGTCGACGCCTTTGTGGTCAAGTTCAACCCGGCGGCGAGTGGCCTCGCCTCGCTCGTCTACGGCGCCCGTCTGGGCGGGAGTGGCGACGACTATGGGTACGGCATCGCCGTGGACTCGACCGGCGACGTCCTGGTGACGGGGTCAACCGCGTCGCCTAACTTCCCGACCACGAACGACGCGCTCCAGGGAGGATACGGCGGGAGCGTCGATGCCTATATCGTGCGCCTCAATCCCGCGGGCAGCGCCCCTCTCTACAGCACCTACCTGGGCGGCAGCGGCGACGACGAGGGCGACGGCATCGCCACGGATGCGAGCGGCAACGCCTACGTGACCGGGCGCACCGCCTCTACCACGTTCGCGACCAAGGGCGCCGTTCAAGGGGCGAATGGCGGCGGAACCGACGCCTTCGTGACCAAGATGGCCTTTGTCAGCAGCGGGACCATTCCCTGGCACCCGCACTATAGCGCGCATCTGAGCGCGGGGCTGGACGTGCGTGTGGACCTGGCCGACGGACATACGGACGTGACCGCCGCCGATCTGTCTATACCCGCACGCGGACCTAACCTCACGTTAAGCCATACCTGGGATAGTACGTTGGCCACCATTGGCAGCGCCTACTCGAGCAATGGCTGGGTCAACAGCTTGACGCTCTCGATGGGCGGCGTGCTGACGCAAACGATCGCCTTGACCGACGCGACAGGCGCCGTGTGGCAGTTCCCCTACAAGGGCAGCCCGACGGACAGTGCGCCGTACACGACCTACCAGATTCCGGCAGGGCAGCCGTGGAGCGTCGCGACGTCGCCCATCACCGGCTATACGCTCTCGAACCTCTTGACCGGCGAGGTGCTAACCTTCAACGCGCAAGGACGCTATCTCGCCGCTACCGACGCCTACAGCAACAGCAACACCATGGGCTACGACGCGAGCGGTCTGACCAGCGTGACCAACAGCGGCGGGCGCTCCCTAGCCTTGGGCTACTACAACGGTCTGATGACCAACGCACAGAGCCCGCTATGGCGCAGCAGTGGAGGCAGCCAGGGACAGGACACGACCTACGGGTACACAAACAACTACTTGAGCGCCCTGGCCCGTGGGTCGGGCACGTCCGACGCAACCACGGAGTACTTCGGCTACGGCGTGCAGCCGGCGGGAGCAGCCCTCGGCTTTATGACCGCCATCCAGACGCCACGAGCTACACAATGGAATCAGGGCGCCGGAGGCGCATGGACCCTCGCCTATGACGCGCAGGGGCGCGTGATCAGCATCTCCAGCCCGATATCAGGGACGATGGGGCAGACGGGCTACACCCCGAGCTATACCACGACGATCAGCTACAGTCCTGGTCAAACAATTGTTATCGAAGGCGCCGGCTCGACGGCCCCTATCACGCATATCTATACGCTCGACGCCCAGGGCGAAGCAACTAAGACGCAGGACGCCCTCGGCGACGCGGCCACCACGACCTACGACACGAACCACGATCCCTTGACCGTCACCGACGCCAACGGCAATACGACGACAAACCTGTATCAGTATGTCGGCCCCACCGGCTCCTTCGGACTGCGCACGACGACGGTCTTGCCGGCGATCGGTCTCTACCTGCCCGGCAATACGGCGATGACCTCGACGATCACCAACCGCTACGACCCGACTATGTTCGACCTCCTGGAGAGCGATAAGCCGGAGGGAGGCGTGGCGCTCTACACCTATGACGGTCACCACGGCGTCGTCACGAGCACGGTGCTGGCGAGCGACAACGGCAACACCTTCTGCCCCAATGCCGTGGTCCGTGCGCCGGGGGCGATCACGCCCCAGCTAGGGGGCACGTGCAGCTATACCCAGCAGTGGCGCTCCTCCGTCACCCACTACGACGCCTATGGAGAGCGCATCAGCACGGTCGATGGGCGCGGCTTCACGCCGGCCAGCCTGACCACCACCAGCGCGAACGGCAGCCCGATCCCCCCCACGCCGCAGCTCGATCCCGTGCAGGCGCCGTTGTATACCCGCACGTCGCGCTACACTATCCTGGGCGACCTCCAAAGCTCCAGCACGCCGCCGCTCACCACGACGCTCAACATCACGGGGACCGCGCCGCTGACCACGACCGGACCAGTGACCACGAGCTATGGCTATGACGGCGACGGCAACCAAACTGGCCTCACCTCGGCCAACGGGTACGCCACGACCATGACCTTCGACCACCTCGGTCGCCAGACCTCGTCTATCCTGCCGCGCGTCACGCTCTACGACGGGAGCAGCAGCACGCCGACGAACAGCACGACCTACGACGGCGATGGCAACGTAGTGCAGACGCGCAACGCCAACGGCAAGACGACGACGAGCAGCTACGACCCCTGGCAGCGCCTGAGCGCCACGACCGACCCGGTCAGCGGCACGACCCTCTACACGTACACGGCTACAGAGCAGGTCGCCGTGCAAGACCCGCAGGGCAACGTGACCACGAGCCAGTACGATCCTGCCGGCCGCCTGAGCCTGACGACCGACCCCTCCCACAACACGACGCAGTACCAGTACGATCCCGTCGGCAATACCGTGGCCATCACCGGTGGAACGGCTGGGGCGGCGACCACGATCGAGACGCGCAGCTACGACGCACGCAACGAGGTCTCGACCGACACGACGAGCGGTCCGGGCTTGGCCACGCCGCTGACGACGCAGACCTTCTACGACGGCGACGGCGCCGTGGCCCAGGTGCAACAGCCTAACGGCGACACGATCTACAACCTCTACGACCTGAGCGACCTGCTCCTGAGTACGGAGATTAATCCCGCGCCCGTGAGCAAGACCAGCGCGAAGGGCGCGCCCACGTACGACTTCTACACCTACGACGCGGCGGGCAACCAGACGACACACGCGGATGGCGACAACCGCATCGACACACTAACGCTCGATGGCGATAACCGCACCGTGCAGGACGTGGCGCGGGGGCCGGGGTCCGGCGGGACTACCATCACCACGACGAACCGCTTCGACCCCGACGGCACTACCGTGTTCTGGACCCGTCAGACGCAGCCCCCGACCGGCCCCGTGCAGACGCAGACGGACAGCGTAACCTTCGACGCGGCGGACCGCCAGGTCGCCACGACCGACAACGGTCTGACCACGCGCTACGGCTACGACGCGGCGGGACGCCAACGCACCCATACCATCGTCGATGGCACGACCGGCGTCGCCACCACGCTGGACAGTGAAGGGCGCGCCGTGGCCCTGAGCGAGAGCATGGGCGGCAGCGGACCGTACACGGGACGCTGGGGCTACAACCTGAACGACCTGCCCGTCACCCTGACCGTGCCCGGCGGCGTGCAGGGGGCGCTGGGCTATGACCCCTCCAGCCGCCTCGTCACCACCACGCTGAGCGGCCCCGCCGTGATCACCCTGGGCAACACCCACACCGGGGCCTCTCAGGACACGGACGACGCCAACTGTATGGTCGGTTCCTCGATCACCAGCGGCACGCAGGGGGGGCAGATCACCGCCGTCTCCGCCTACGTCGGCGCGCTCGACCCCAACCGCGCCAACGACCTCTACCAAGTGGCCCTCTACAGCGACAGCAGCGGGACACCGGGCACGCTGATCGCCTCCAGCGCGAGCGCGACGCTGACGGCGAACGCCTGGAACAGCGTGGCCCTCGCCGCCACCCTCGCCCCGCGCACCACTTACTGGCTCATGTACAACACGAACGGCTCGGCCGCGTCGTACAACAACCTGGCCTATGACGCGGGGGGGGCGGGAGCCTACTCCGTAGCCAACCAGCCCTTCGGTAGCTGGCCCTCCGCGTTCGGAGCCTCCTCCCCCATCGCCTACGGTTACGCCCTCTACGCCACGCTGAGCAGCGGCACGCCCACCCCGGCGCTGACGCTTCACAGCACCTACGCCTACGGCTACAACGCCGTCAACTGGACCACGAGCACGACCACGCTCTCGGGCACCGACACGCTCGTCCACGACGCGCAGGGACGCTTGACGGGAGAGACCGGGCCGCAGGTCGTGGCCACGGGCGGCGCCTACGCCTGGACCTACGACAAGAACGGCAACCTGACCTCCCAGATCGGGGATGACGGCTACCCCGTGACCTACACGTACACGCAGCCCATCACGCCCAACGAGGTGCAGACGATGGTCATGGGCGACGGGCAGCCCACGGCCTATTACGGCTACGACGCCCACGGCGACACCACGGCGATCACCGACGGGGCGCGGCTCAACACGCACGTGGTGTACGACAGCCAGGCGCGGCCGGTGCAGATCACGACGCTGAACTACCGCACGCCGGTCACGGTCACCCTGAGCTACAATCCCAGCGGCCTGCGCGCGGAGTACACCATCGCCGAGAGCGGCAAGACGACGCTCGACGAAAAGTTCACGTATCGCGCCGGCCTTCTGGGGCAAATGCAGCTCGTGCAGGGCAGTCTCGCGTACACCGACACGTACCTGTACACGGAGGCGGGGGCGCCCTACGAGTTGCTGCGCCAGCAGAACGGCGCCACAAGTCGCTACTGGTACGAGGTCGATGGGCGCGGCAATGTCGTAGCGCTGACCGACCTGAACGGCAAGGTGGTGGATCGCTACGCCTACGACTCATGGGGCGAGCTGACGAGCGACGACGGGGTCAACGAGAGTGTGCCCCAGCAGTTGCGCTACGCGGGCTACTGGTACGACGAGAAGCTCTCGTGGTACTGGCTCAGCGTGCGCTATTACGACCCGGAGATCGCACGCTTCCTGGCCCCCGACCCCTCCGAGCAGGACGGCGTCCGCACCTACGCCTACGTCAACAACGACCCCGTCGACGCTACCGACCCGAGCGGTCTCTGCCAGATCACGCTCCACTTCCAGCCTGCCTTTCCCATTCCGATACCAACACCGTACGGTACTATCAACTGGCCGACACCAATCGGTAAGCATGCCTTCATTACTGTTCAAGATAACAACGATCCTTACACGTATTTCTTGTTCGAGGGGACTAAGCATTCTGTTAAGGGTAAGGACTACATTCTGGCTGGTGCAGACGGAGGACCTGCCGATCCTCTCCCACAAGTGTTCAGGAGAGCACCAAGCCATCAGTTCAGTGATAATCGCCTCTATCTACAGCCCTCATTAAACGTTCTGAACGATAAGAGATCTTGTGGGTGCTATCTCAATAAGTTGATCCTGAACGCACAAAGTATTGACCATCTTGGCCTCACGTATGAAACACCTGCACCAGGGTCAGCAGGCAATCCTTTCTATCCAATCAATAGCAATGCCTTCGCTTACACTGTGCTAACCCACAATACGGGCATCCATGTCTCAGGCACTCTCTATCAGGATGTCAATGATCGAGTTCATCAATACAACACCTACTCATTCCTTTTCGGTCATCTGGACGACAGTATTCTCTCTGTACCGGGCTGGGGACGTGATCTACTTAATTCACATTGGAGTCCATAATTCTCTTTTCTTGTTAATCAAGGAGTCAAATAGGGTGGATCATGACGATGAAGCGCTGTATTCAGTGGCATGTGCCTTAGCTGGCCTCGCCCTCCTCGCTCTAGTAGCGGGTTCCCTCTGGGTTGATTCACTATGGACCACTCCAGTATCGGGTAGTCCCTATTCTACTATTAAAGAGCAGTCTCAGTATGACGCAGTATCCTACGGGACGGGACTGTTGTGGCCAGTAATAATTGTTCTCTCCTGTTCCTTTGCTACTGTTGCTCTCCTTCTTGTGCGAGCGAGGAAAAGGATAATGTTGCTGCTCATCTGCATTAGCTTAGCGCTCATTATTGGCCCAGATATCGCTACAGCTAAGACAGGCATCCTTGATGCTGCTCCTCTCCACGGACTAGCGGACTGGCTACTGAAGGGACTATTAGTCAGCATTAATCTGGGTGCGTTGGGCGGAGCTTGGCACCACATCTTCCGTCGCAGGCCGGGTTTGGCAGATAGGTAGTCCTCTGCTGTGTCTAAGCTAGAGGTTGGTCAACGCTCTAATGTCGCAATGATTTAGTCGCCGACATGCCATATGGACCTACGACGCAAACGGCGCCCTGACCTCGCAGATCGGCGACGACGGCTACCCGGTGACCTACACCTACACCCAGGCCATCATGCCGAACGAGGTGCAGCCGATGGTCATGGGCGACGGGCAGCCTACAGCGTATTACGGCTACGATGTCCACGGCGATACCACGGCCATCACTGACGGCGCCAAACTCAACACGCACGTCATCTACGACAGCCAGGCGCGGCCGGTGGGGATCACGACGCTGGACTACCGCACGCCGCTCACCGTCACCTTGAGCTACAACCCCGCCGGCCAGCGCGCCTCCTACCACGTGGTCGAGCCCGGACAGACGCCGCTGGACGAGAGATTCACCTATCGCGCCGGCCTTCTGGGGCAAATGCAGCTCGTGCAGGGCAGTCTCGCGTACACCGACACGTACCTGTACACGCAGGCCGGCGCCCCCTACGAACTGTTGCGGCAGCAGGGTAGTGCGACCAACCGTTACTGGTACGAGGTGGATGGACGCGGCAATGTCGTCGCGTTGACGGACAGCAACGGCAAGGTGGTGGACCGCTACGCCTACGACTCTTGGGGCGAGCTGACCAGCGACGACGGCGTCAACGAGACGGTGCCGCAGCAGTTGCGCTATGCCGGCTACTGGTACGATGAGAAGCTCTCGTGGTACTGGCTCCGCGTGCGCTACTATGACCCGGAGATCGCACGCTTCTTGGCCCCTGACCCCAGCCAGATCGATGGGCTGCGTACCTACGCCTACGTCGGCGACGACCCTATTGACAGCACTGATCCGAGCGGGAACAGCTCCGCCGGCGTCAACGTTGTGGCCGATGGAGTAAGCGGGGGATCACCTCTCGATGATCTTGCTCAAGGCGTTGGCCTCTTCGTCGCAGGGGCTGGTGCTCTCATTGCCGTCACGAGCAAAGCTGTGAATCTGGCAGGTGCTGGTATTCGCGCAGGGGATCTGATTTTCATCAACGGCGTGCATTACATCGTCAATCGAATTCAGGTAGGGAACCCTGCGGTGATTGCCGTCTCCTGTCCCGCACCCGCGTATGGGTCTATCCAATCTTCGGGCGTAGGAGGAGGGGGCACGACGGTGTCATCGGGAGCGTGTACCGCCGCGACTGTTGCTCCCATCTACTATATGAGTGAGAACAGTGGATCTGGTAGCGCAGGAAACGGTAGTAGTGATCCAAGTCCGCCAGAACTCGATAGTACTGGTAGACTGCACGGAGCCATTCCAGACTATATCCCTAGCTCATGGACCCGTGAGCAACTTGAGGAGCTTGCACATGATATACCAAGAAGTCTTAGACAGAGAGAGGCTGAGCAACAGTACTTTGGTGAGCACGATTCGCACCGAAGGAGACAGCAACAAGAACAGCGATTACTCCGACAGGTCTTGAAGAAACTTGGCGGGTCTTGAAGCCCTCGAACAAGAAAAGGCAAATACAAGTGAGAGACGATGGTGAGCGACTGATGGAAATCCTCCTCAGTGGTGGTGGTCATGCTAGCGGTGGCGTGGTTGAGAATGAACTCTTAAATGAGTTTTTTCGTGGATACCCCCTTCAAAAGCTACTCATACTACTGCGAAGCCCCGAAGAGAATGCGTTCGAAGCGGGAGCATGGATAGCGTCGGAGCTAGGACGTGCCGTTACCTCGTTGGTAAACGATTTATCACCATTTCTTGAGCATCCCTCGCCCTACGTCCGCTACTTTATTATGGATGCTATACTCGTTGGCGCAACAACAATGCAAGGCGAGGCTCTCGCAAAGGCCGTCTTAGCTATCAGGGATCAAGATGTAAGGGTGCGTCAAAGAGCACTTTACTTCCTCGCTCATGCCACGAACGATCAACTTACGGCCAGTGGAACGTACGTGCATGACGTAATGATTACAATACTTCTTACATGGCTGCTGAACGCAGAAGATACCCACGCATTCGAGCAGTCCGTTATAGAGCGGCTGCACGACGAAGACTCACTCGTCCGTCTGTTCGCTGTCGCGGCTGCAGCACGGCATGATTGGATCGATCGTGCCCTGCTTGAAAAGGCCGCCTCTTCCCCAGATACGGATGTCAGTGCGTTTGCTGAAAGAGAACTTAAATCTTAGTCGCTGTAGCAAGCAGGGTGCGAGACTGCTTTGGCAGCAGCATGTCGTGTTGGAAGCGTCAGGACTCGGAACACAAGTGGTGTAGCACGCGTCTGCCCCGCAGTGGCCCCTGCCTGATGGCCTCTACGCCGCCTGCAGCGCCGCGCACACCTCGCCCCATCGCTTGACGAAGAGATGTTGCTGCTCGGCCAGAGAGACCGTCTCGTTCAGGTGTTGGCGGGAGCGGACATGGTCGCGCACTTCGTCGTGGGCGGAGCAGAAGCGCGCCGCTGACGCGAAGGAGCCGAACATCGGCCACCGATGTGCCCCGCATACGTACTGGAAGTCATGGCGGGGCATCGTGCCTCATCCCCAACCGCATATAGCGACCATTGCGTTTCGTACATGCATGACTTAGTGGAGAGAGAAGTCAAGTTATGGAACAAGCAGTGCCAGCCCACTTGATGCCAGCGATTAGGGATGTCGTTCATCAACTCGTTCTCGGCAATTACGCATTGTTGATAACGGATGGACGTGCTCCCGAGTGGACGGAAGCTGTCCTACGGGACGTTATTACGGAGATCATCCAGACTGAAGGCGCTCTCGTTGACCTTCCCGAAGGAGACCTTGGCGACATCGCCATCGCCATCGCGGTCGACGAAGGAGGATGGGGCATCGATGTATCTTTGCGGACTCTCAATGGACCTAGCTCCTACACGCTCATGCTAGAGTTTGATGACGATGCAGGGATCGCTCCCGTACACGTTCAGGACATAAGCATCCACTAATTAGATGCCACGTAGGACGCGCTAGACGCAGCCCCCGACGGGTCCCGTGCAGACGCAGACGGACAGCGCGACCCTCGACGCGGCGGACCGTCTGGTCGCCACGACCGACAACGGCCTGACCACGCGCTACGGCTACGACGCCGTGGGGCGGCAGCGCACGCACACTATCGTCGATGGCGCCACCGGCGTCGCCACCACGCTGGACAGCGAAGGACGCGCCGTGGCCCTGAGCGAGGGCCTGGGCGGCAGCGGGCCGTACACGGGACGCTGGGGCTACAACCTGAACGACCTGCCCGTGACCGCGACCCTGCCCGGCGGCAGCGGCATCACCGAGGGTCTTGGCTACGACCCCTCCAGCCGCCTCGTCACCACCACGCTGAGCGGCCCCGCCGTGCTCACCCTGGGCAACACCCACGCCGGGGCGAACCAGGACGTGGACGACGCCAACTATATGGTCGGCTCTCAGGTCACCAGCGGCGCGCAGGGTGGGCAGATCACCTCCATCTCCGCCTACGTCGGCGCGATCGATCCTACCCCCGCCAACGACCAGTACCAGGCAGCGCTCTACGCCGACAGCGGGGGCCAGCCCGGCGCCCTCGTCGCCTCCAGCGTGAGCGCCACGCTGCACGCCAATGCCTGGAACACCGTGGCCCTCGCCGTCACCCTCGCCCCTAACACATCCTACTGGTTGATGTACAACACGAACGGCTCGTCCAGCCAATACAACAACCTGGCCTATGACGCGGGCGGGAACGGGGCCTACTCCGTGGCCAACCAGCCCTTCGGTAGCTGGCCCTCCGCGTTCGGAGCCTCCTCCCCCATCGCCTCTAGCTACGCCCTCTACGCCACGCTGAGCAGCGGCACGCCCACCCCGGCGCTGACGCTCAACAGCACCTACGCCTACGGGTACAACGCCCTGAACTGGACGACGAGCACGACCACACTCTCAGGGACGGACACCCTGGGGTACGACGCGCAGGGGCGCTTGACGAGCGAGAGCGGGCCGCAGGTCGTGGCCAAAGGCGGCGCCTATCGCTGGACCTACGACAAGAACGGCAATCTCACCTCGCAGATCGGGGACGACGGCTACCCGGTGACCTACACGTACACCCAGCCCATCACGCCGAACGAGGTGCAGACGATGGTCATGGGCGACGGGCAGCCCACGGCCTTCTACGGCTACGACGTTCACGGCGACACGACAGCGATCACCGACGGGGCGCGGCTCAACACGCACGTGGTGTACGACAGCCAGGCGCGGCCGGTGCAGATCGCGACGCTGAACTACCGCACGCCGCTCACGGTCACCCTGAGCTACAACCCCGCCGGCCTGCGCGCGGAGTACACCGTCGCCGAGAGCGGCAAGACGACGCTCGACGAAAAGTTCACCTACCGCGACGGGGTGCTCGGGCAGATGCAACTCGTCCAGGGCAGTCTCGCGTACACCGACACGTATCTGTACACCCAAGACGGCGCGCCCTACGAACTGCTGCGGCAGCAGGGCGGTGCGACCAACCGCTACTGGTACGAGGTGGACGGGCGCGGGAACGTCGTCGCGTTGACCGACATCAACGGCAAAGTGGTGGACCGCTACGCCTACGACAGTTGGGGAGAGCTAACGAGCAACGACGCCGTGGATGAGACCGTGCCCCAGCAACTGCGCTATGCGGGCTACTGGTACGACGAGAAGCTCTCGTGGTACTGGCTCAGCGTGCGCTACTACGACCCGGAGATCGCGCGCTTCCTCGCCCCTGACCCCTCCGAGCAGGACGGCGTCCGCACCTACGCCTACGTCAACAACGACCCCCTTGACTCCACCGACCCGAGCGGGCTATGCCGCATCGCATTACACTTCCAGCCTGCTTTACAATCCAGTGGCAATCCGTTTCCTATTGGCAAGCACACCTTTATCACTGTTCACGATGATTCTAACCCTTACACTTATTACTTGTTTGAGGGAACGAAACATACCTATGGAGGGTTGGGTTTTATTATGGGTGGAGAAGACGGAAAACCTGCAACGTCGCTTCCTTATGTGATACATAGAACGCCGGGCCACGCGTTTAAGGACAATCGTCCCTACCTACAACCTTCATTTACTGTCGTAAATGACAGCATTCCATGCTCCTGCTACATTCCTAAGTTCATTGCAAACGAGAAACGCATTAACGAAATGCAGCAGATATACGAGTACCCAATTCTTAATACACTCTACCCGGTCAATAGTAACGCCTTCGCATATACCGTATTAACGCACAATACTGGTATAAATGTAGGGGCAGCTCTCTACCAAAACGGTGATGGAACTGTCACTGATAACCCCGGTCTGGGCTTCTTAGACTTCCTAGGACCCCTTATTGACGATAACAACTTAGATGTCCCAGGTTGGGGGCGCGACATAATCAACAATCCTGGATCTCGTGTGCCCAGCGTTCGTCGATAGTAAGTCCCTCCGCGTATGTTGCCTTGCTCTACAATGGTGTGGGGTAAGGTTATTACATCAGGTTATAGTGCTTTATACATCTTTATTGCACTGTAATGGAGTAAGTTCCTCTATTCGTAGGCTACTCTAATATGTTAAATCAGCTTTGAGACAATGAGCGGAATGCAATAATAGGCATCAACACAGACGTTTATGCATCGTCGAGAAGTGTTTTGCAGCGTTGGAATAAGAGAGGAGATATGTCACAGGAAGCAAGCAATCGAGATGGGAATACCACCATCCAAATCTGGCTCCGACGGTGTAGTCTCTTTAGTGCGGGGTTAGGTTTAGGCTTCATTCCTGCACTTGTATTCGTCTTTGCATTTGTCCTTAATGTCGTCCCTGGGCTTACCAAGGCGTTCGGGCTTAGCAACCTCTTCGTGCTACTCGGGTGGATCTATGGTGCAGAGTGGATCATCGATCTCGCGTACTTCATACCAAGACCCGTACGCTTCCGCTGGCTCTCGTATGGAATGACCTCAGCGCTCCTTGCCACTGCATTCTTGCTTCTGGAGCTATACAGCCACTCGAATGTGTAAGTTTTAGGTACTTGTGTATTATTGTCACTGGTTGGGCACACCAGCACTATCAAGGACAGCTGCTCTTTCAGCTAGGTTATGAGGATGCGCCGAACAGAGCATTTGATGAACTGATCGCTATCTATAGAGCACTCGGTAAACTGCGTCACCTCTCGGTGGCAACTTGACGGCAAGGTGGTGGATCGCTACGCCTACGACTCATGGGGCGAGCTAACGAGCAACGACGGCGTCAACGAGACGGTGCCGCAGCAGTTGCGCTACGCGGGCTACTGGTACGACGAGAAGCTCTCGTGGTACTGGCTCAGCGTGCGCTACTACGACCCCGAGATCGCGCGCTTCCTCGCCCCTGACCCCTCCGAGCAGGACGGCGTCCGCACCTACGCCTACGTCAACAACGACCCCCTTGACGCTACTGATCCCAGTGGGTTGTGCAGGGTTACTCTTTATTTCAAGACTCTAGGCCCATCGATTGGATCCCTTGCTGCAGCCTATCATTCGTTCATTGTCACTAACGACAACAATGATCCTCAATCAAGCAATCGACACTACTTTCAAGGGGATGGATCTGGCGACGGTAGTACGCTACATGATGAACACGGGCGTGAGCCATTCAGCGACTTCGAGAACCCTCATCTCCTTGTGCTTGATAACATCCCGTGTAGTCGATACAATGCAGCCTTCAACAAAGTGGAACAGTCTATCGAAGCATTGGGGTACGTCTACAGTATTCCTGACAACTTAGATTGCCATTCCTACGACTATACCCTCATCCATTACACAAACCTGCGCTATAAAAAAAGCCTGTCCCATTTACAAGAGTGGTCTAACCCTAACCAACTCAACCTTCCGAACGATTGGGGCGCGCGAGGCTGGGGAACAGATCTGTTTCACTATCATGGTCAGGGGAAAAGGAGAGTTCTCAAGAAATTAGTAGACGGTCGGATCTAGCCTAAAATAGGGGCCGTCCAGGGTTAGGTGGCCCCTTCTGAGTGCTCCAAACTTGACCATAACTGTGGTACAGGCATGTCATGAGCACACTTATCGTCGTAGCGCGGTGCTCAAGAGACTAAGTGCTGTACTGCCACAACACATTTAGGCTTATGGAAGGTGTAATAAATTTGTTCAAAGCGCGGGACATTTCCACAAAGGGCAAATCACTATGTTAAGACTGATCCTCGATACTAGACCTAGAACGCAGCGGGGGGTCGCTGACCTTATTCTCTCCAGGTCTGTTGTCTAGTATTTTGGGCTACTCGCTATCCACAAGTTGGTCCGACGAAGCAGCACTTTGACCGAGAATGCGGGTGCAGTCCTGGCTTAGGTGCTAAAGAGAGTACGATGCACACGCCACCAATACCGCGCGGCACGCGACATAAGACTATCATCATGATCGGCATTGCTATGGGAGTGCTTGTCGCTGGGTCTTTGCTTTGCCTCTCCCTCTGGGTTCCAACTGACCTAAACGTCACTATTGGCCCGGGGACCGCAACGTATGTCGCACTCATTCTTTGGACCTTCGTTCTACTCATTGTATTACTGTTTGTAACCATTTCTTTACGCACTGCGCGATTAATGTGGTGCATACCCGTCGCTGTGCTGTGTAGTGCATTGTCGTGGGGACTACTGGCCCTGATTGGAAGCTCTTCCAGCAGCGTTGTCTTGAGCTTCTTCGTCGTGTTGAACATAGTTGCTGCAGGAGGTGCATGGTATGTCGTCCGGTACGTGCAGCGCCAGTAGTGAGGGTGGGCATGAAGAGATAACCCGCTTAAGATCATGTCTATGATAACCAGGACGGGCGCGCGGTGCAGGTGCAGCAGCCCAACGGCTACGTGGTCTACACGTTCTTTGAGGGCAGTACGGGAGGCGTGGGCGACGACCTGACGGACAACCTCGTAGTGGTGGAGACCGATCCCGCACCGGTGGGCAAGGCGGCAACGGGCTGCCCCAGGCAGCCTACGACGACGACTTCTACGACGCGGCGAGGCAATAGATCGCGCGACGACGGCGACGAGCGTAAATCGCTAAGTGGTCTCGACCGACAACGGCCTGACTACGAGCTACGGCTACGACGCGGCGGGACGCCAACGCACCCATACCATCGTCGATGGGACGACCGGCGTCGCGACCACGCTGGACAGCGAAGGACGCGCCGTGGCCCTGAGCGAGAGCCTGGGCGGCAGCGGGCCGTACACCGGCCGCTGGGGCTACAACCTGAACGACCTGCCTGTCACTCTGACCGTGCCCGGCGGCGTACACGGGGCGCTGGGCTATGACCCCTCCAGCCGCCTCGTCACCACCACGCTGAGCGGCCCCGCCGTGATCACCCTGGGCAACACCCACGCCGGGGCCTCTCAGGACACGGCCGACGCCAACTATATGGTCGGTTCCTCGTGTAGGTGCCGGTTGTCAAATGCACCGGCTGCCAGGATAAAAGTGCACCACCTGATCGCTGTGGTCTTGGTCTCCTTGTTGTCGTTGCGCCGGTGTCTGCCGGGATAAAAATGCACCACCCTGCCGCTTTGTTCCGCTCCCTCTCTCCTTTAGAGGGGAGACTCCACGGGAATCTGCGCGAGCCAGGCGGCCGCGATCATACGCAGACGCGCGATAGTCACGGCCGTTGCTGCTCCCATATAGACTTTGCGTAGCTGTCCACCGACCCTCCAGTACGCCGTCCAGTACGTCCCCCCCCGTGCGCGTCGTTCCTTGCGTACCGTCATGAACCCCTCGATGTAGCCACGCGCCGGGTTGTCGACGGGATAGCAGAAGCTCGTCGTCGCAGGGTCAGCGAGCCAGGCCAGCCACTCCGGCGTGTCTAGCGCGAGGCCCGTCTCCAGTTGCACGTCCTCCCTCCAGCGGTTGTCCCACACCCTCGGTGTTTTCGTGCCCATTCCTCACCTCCTGTCCGGCCTTTTTGTTACCCAACATGGTCTCCCTCCGTCATCCCCTCCCCTCCCAGACGCGGAGGCGTGTGCTCCTTGGTGCGCCAGGACGGTCCTTTTAAGTAGAAGACCTGCCCGCCGTCCATGAGACGATCGACCAGCGCCGCCGCGAGCGAGACATCCTGGACAATGTGTCCCCAGTCGGTCAGGCTCTTGTTGGAGGTGATGATGGTCGGGCGTTTCCGGTAGCGCCCCGCGATGACTTCGTAGAGGGCGGGGCCAAAGGACGGCTCCGTCGGCAGGTAGCCCAGTTCGTCGAGCACGAGCACGTCGCAGGCGAGCAAGGGCTTGAGAATGCGCTGCCGCCCCACGCTGGTGAGGGCGCGTCCGATCTGGCTGGCGAAGGTCTGGGCGGTGATGAAGCGGGCCGTGTAGCCCAACTGCACCTGCTTCGCCGCCACGCAGATGGCCAGCATCGTTTTGCCCAAGCCCGGTGGTCCCACCAGCGTTAAGGTGCCGGCTCCCTCCACGAACGTGGGATCGAGGTAGCGCAGCACCACCTGGCGCTTGAGGTCTGGGCGGAAGCGAAAGTCGAACTGCTCAATGGTGGTGGCGAAGGGAAAGCCGGCCTCCCCCAAGCGCCGCTGCACCGCGCTCGTCGCCCGGGCCGTGACCTCTTCTTCAAGCAAGCCGTGCAGGAAGTCGGCGTAGCTCAGCTCCTGCGTGGCGGCGCGTTCGAGCCAGGACGGCAGCACGGCGGCAGCTCCTTGAAGGTGGACCTGCGTGAGCAAGGACGCCAGGTCCGCGCTCATACGGCGGCCTCCGCCTCGGACGTCGCGTCATCGACGTAGACCCAGGCCTCATACACGCTCAGCGCGCGGTCGACCTCTGCTTGTGCCGGCACGCCGGGCAGCGTGAGGACGGAGAGAGCGGGCGACGTCCGGCGCGGCACGTCCAGCAGCAGCGCGAGCGCGTCGGCGTTGTATGTCCCCGCGGACGTGGCCAGCGCCATCGCGGCCAGGAGGTCGTCGCGTCCATCCCGCTCATAGAGCGCGTAGACGGCCAGGATCTCTTCCCGCAAGCGGGCGCGGTGGCGCTGGGACAGGGCCGCCAGAAAGGCGGGCGCCTGCCCCCCGAGCGCGCAGAGCACATCGCGGTAGAGCATGACTTGCGCGCGGGGCTTGCGGGCGAAGAGCGGCGCGAAGTGCCGGGGATCGATGACGCGCTGCTGGCGACCGTCGGGCAGGCGGGGATGATCAGCGACGAGCAGGGCATCGCGCCAGAGGCGGACGCGGTCACGGTGGAGGCGGGCCACAAGCGGCGCCCCGACATGCCCCACGGGCACGGAGTAGCGATTGCCCCGCACGGCGACGAGGGCTTCCGCCGAGACATGACCGGGGATGAGCAGGCCGTAGTCGTGCGCGGTGGGCGGCAGGACGCCGCCCGCCGCCGCTTCCAGGGGCAGGCGCTCACAGGGCGGGAGGCCTGTCGCGGACGAGGGGCGCGCATTGGCGGATGCACACCACGTTCGCGCTTGCGCCGCGAGGTCGGCGTCGTCGGCGAAGACCCGTCCCGCCAAGAAATTGCCCTTGACCCACTTGACCAGCGATTCGACTGACCCTTTCTGGTTGCCGGCGGCGGGGTCACAGGCCTGGGGGTGGAAGTGGAACTCGCCCGCGCACTGGAGCAGCGCGGGCGTCCACACCGGCTGGTGCGCCGCATCACGTCCGCTCGTGACCGTCTTCATGTTGTCGAAGACGAGCACCCAGGGAACCCAGCCGAGCGTGCCCACGCACTCCACGAGTCCGCGCAACAGCGTCTCTTGCCGCATGTCCGTGGTCCAGCAGATCCAGGTCCAGCGGCTGTACTTGAGGCGACAGGCCAAGAAGTACCGTGTCGCGGGCTTCTGCTGCGTGAAGGGGAAGGCACGAACCTCGCCCCAATCGACCTGGAGATACTCGCCGGGCAGCCCCTCAAAGCGAATGGGGATATCGTGGATCGCCTGCGCGTGCTCCCGTGTCTGCCGGACCCGCCGCACCATGTCCCCAAACTGTGAGCGGCTTCCCGCGTAGGGCTGCACGGTGTCCGTGCGCGCTAACTCCAGCATCCGCACCGCGGACAGGCCCTCGGCGATCCAGCCCTCGATCTGAGGACGATAGGGGTCCACCTTCGACCGACGCGACCGAGACGCGGGCTGCGGGACGACCGGCTCACGGAGCACCCGCGCGACCGTCCGTCGGTTATGCCCGACCTCCTTGGCGATTTGCCGGATGCTCGTGCCCCGTTTGGCCATCCACTGAATCGTGCTGCGTTCCATCTGTCGTAACATCCTTCCCCCCAGTCCCTCTGACTGGGTGTACTACGGCAGCGATCAGGTGGAGCACTTTTATCCCGGCGCCTGGTGTACTTCTACACCGGAGCTTACAGTACTCATATGTTGGGAGACTTGATCCCAGGATCGTTGCTCATGCAAGGCGTCAAACCTCATCGTCTACTTCAGCGCCGGACCTTGTGATCGCTCAACAAGTGAGCTTAGCACGCAATAAGGCAACAAGTAATGCTGGAATGAAGGGGCTGAGGACTACTTCATTGTCACCCTAGCATCAACCCTGACGTCTTACTAAAGAAACAGAGGCGAAGCAAAACGGCAGCCTTGCCTGGCACTAAAGGTTGTTAACCTTCATGTCAAGATTATATTCGTGCTACACGCGGAAGGTCATGCTTGTGCAAAAACGTGTTGTCCACCTGCCACGCTCCGTTGTTGCAGCCTTTGTCAGCATCTTTTCCTTAACTGTCGTCGGTGCCTCGTCAACGTATGCAGGCAGCACTCCTCCAAACTTGCCCATCGTGACGACGGTGAGAGTGGGGCGCTTCCCTACCGCTTTAGCCGTGGATGAGCAGCTTGGTCGCGTCTTCGTCGTCAATACGATGAGCCGAACGATGAGCGAGCTCGATGCAGTACAGGGAACTGTGTTGCGCACAATTCCTCTTGTCCCGCAACAAGATCTGATTGCGGTTGACTCCCGGAATCACCACGTTTTTATCTCGAGCTACGATGGGACAGGCGACGTGCTGCTGCTTGATGCGGTCAGCGGCATCGTGGCGCACGTCAGTGCGGTTGCTATGCATCCTCACGTGATTGTGGTCGATCAGCGCACGCAGCGGGTCTTCGTGACGACCCAGGATAGCGTCAGCATGCTTGACGCAGTAAACGGCTCAATCGTGCGTACCGTCCACCTTAAGAGTGATGGTGAGCCGGGGCCAGCCACCGTGGATGAGCAACGCGGACATGTCTTTATCGACGCAGGCACAAGCATTTACATGCTTGATGCGCGAACAGCAGCTGTCCTTGGTCGTGCAAAGGTAGGGTCGTACACGACTGCTGTCGTCGCTGCTCCACAGGCTGGACATGTGTTCGTGACTGATCAGCAGGGCGCTTACTCTATGCTCGACGCCCGCACCGGCAGCGTCTTGAGAGTTGTGCATGGAACTCCTTCTTTGAGTGGAGCGACAGTCGATGATACAACGGGACGCATTTTCGTCACTGCATCCGGTGGATATGGTCTGATTGATGCTCGCTGTCAAGGCCGGTGAGATCGTGGCTCTGTCACTCTTTTGATGAAGTGGGGAACCGGTCTATCTAGGAGCGACGACCGCGCCCCTTATAAAACAACCATGAGAGGGGCGAGGACCCTCTTTAACCGTGTTTCTGGTTGTTGTCTCCGGCTGAGGGACGGTCTGTCCCCGATGTTCTACGTTACGCTGAAACCCAGTTCATCAAACCTGTGACAGAACCGAGATCGTGACCCTCAGACGTCGGTGACGGTTGACCCGCCCGTGTTGGTTGTCACCGTGGTTGGTGTTGTTGTTTTACCTCCTTTTCATGAGACGTCTCCTCCTTTCTCTGGTCCTGGAGCAGTGGCAGGCGCTCCTTCATGCGGTAGCTCGGCCCATTAATGGTGAGAATCTCGGCGTGATGGAGGAGCCGATCGAGCAGCGCACTGGCCAACACCTCGTCGCCCAGCAGCGGTCCCCACTCCGTGAAGCTCTTGTTACTGGTCAAAATTAAGCTGCCGTTCTCATAGCGGGTATTGATCAGGTCGAACAGCAGGGGCGCCTGACGCGCGCCCAGACGGGTGTAGCCGATCTCGTCGATGACGAGCACCTGGGGACGCGCATAGAAGCGCAGCCGTTGCCGCAGCGTGTTTTTCCGTCCAGCCTCTTCGAGATCCTCGGCCAGGGCCGTGAGCGTGGTGAAGTAGGCGGAGTAGCCCGCTTCGAGCGCCGCCCAGGCCAAAGCGACGGCCAGGTGCGATTTTCCGACCCCCGGCGGCCCCAGGAGGACAATGTTGGTGGTGGTCTGGACAAAGGAGAGACCGGCCAACTCGCGGACCTGCCGCTCGGAGAGGCTGGGCTGGAAAGAGAAGTCGAAGGCATCAAGGCTTTTGCGGGGCGGTAGGTGGGCGGCCTGGCTGCGGCGCTGGAGCAGACGTCCGTGCCGGGCCTGCGCCTCGACGCTGAGCGCCCGGAACAAGAACGTCTCATAGGAGACCTGCTGCTGGCGGGCTTCGTCGAGCAAGACGGGCAGGGCCTCTCCCAGATGACGCAAGCCGAGTTGGACCAGCGGCGAGGCGGAGTCCGTGGTGAAGGCGGTGGGCGGCGCCGTCATGCCCAGCCCTCCACGCCGCAGAGGGCGTCGTACTGCGCCGTGACCCGCTGGGCGACGACGGGGCCGGCGTGCTGATGGGCCAGGGGCTGCCGCGCCCGGCGCAGGGCGGCGGCGGGGAGCACATGACGGAACTGGTCCGGGTGCGTGACGATCTCCCCGGAGCGGGTCTGCTTGGGCAGGTGCGCGAGGGGACGGCCGTTCTGCCAAAAGGTGAGGGAGGCGCCCTGCTCGCGCACCTGCACCGCACCGCCGGCCACGGCCGCCTCCGCGGGCAAGCCGTACAGGACGCCATCAAAGGAGACGTAGCCGTCCCAACTCACGCGGCGCTCCTCCGTGGCAAAGCGCGCCCAGGCGAAGGCGGCGGGCAGCGGGCTCAACGCTTCGACGGCCAGACGGTCCAGGGGGCGTTCCCGCGTGGTGCGGTGGACGCGGCCGTTGAGGCGGTCGCACCACGCCTGCGCCTGTGCATTGAGGTCGTCCAGGTCGCCGAAGGTCACGCCCGGCCAGAAGCCCTGCTTAACGATGCTGATCGTGCGCTCCACTTTGCCTTTCGTTTGAGGTGTGTACGCCTTGCAGACGCGCAGGCTGACGCCCACCGCCGTCGTGAAGTCGGCGAAGAGCGGGTTCCAGAGCGGTGTGTGGCCGTCCATCGAGACGAGCACACTCTTCATCCGGTCCGTCAGCAGCACCTGGGGGAGGCCACCAAAGGACTCGCAGGCGCGCATCACGCAGCGAATGAGCGTGGGCGTGTCGCAGCGTTTCACGAAGGTGACGTACCGCATGCGTGAGTAGCCCAACACAGCGGCAAAGCCGTAGACCTTGTGCGCGACGCCGTCCCGCTCATACACGAACTCCCCCCAATCGATCTGCATCTGCTCGCCGGGCCGTGTTTCATAGCGCACCACCGGCTGCTGCCCCCTTTTGCCCGGACGCAAGGGGCGCACGAAGTCCTTGAGGATGGTGATGCTGCCGGTGTAGCCCTGCAGACGCAGCCGTTCCCGCATGGTCTGGCAATTATAGAGGTGGTCGTCCCGGACCCAGGCCACGATCTGCTCCTTGTATGGGTCGAGCGCGGACCCCCGCCGGCGACGGGCGGTCGGCGGGGGCGTCCCCCGCAGGTATTTGCGCACGGTATTGCGCGAATGGCCGAGGTCGCGGGCGATGGTGCGGATGGGCTTCCCTTCCGCGGCCATTCCGAGTATCTTGTTCACTGTCCCACTCCTGAGCATTCTTGAGCGTCTCCTTTCATCTCCTCCACAGAGAGAAGGATGACGCAGTGCTTGGGGGTGGGTCAACTATCCCGTCGTTCTATGGGTCATTCTATCGGTTCTGTCACAGGTTTGATGAACTGGCCCCTCTCCTGCACGCGCTCTCCCTCATAGGCGTCGTTCTCCAAGCGTGCGACGCCAGGGAGAGTCATATGCACCTCGATCCAACGGCGTTCTTGCCGCA
>JAABUX010002129.1_pt1 | contig 28538 bp, 25 predicted proteins | sample 5561851 | NCBI WGS metagenome assembly JAABUX01 (sample SAMN10711883, study PRJNA513361) | rock metagenome | isolation source: Antarctica rocks | place: Antarctica: Victoria Land, Richard Nunatak red sandstone | collected 2016-01-03 | reverse complement strand
GAAGCGCGGGGGTGGGCAGCCGCTCGACGCCACCGTCCGCCGAGGCATGGAGGGCGTGTTTCAGGTCAGCTTCGGCCACGTGCGCATCCATGCCGACTCCGAGGCGGACGCGCTGAACCGGGGCGTGGCGGCCATCGCCTTCACCGTGGGCAGCGACATCTTCTTCCGCACGGGCGCGTACCAGCCGCACAGCGCGGCGGGGCAGCACCTGCTGGCGCACGAGTTGACGCACGTGGTGCAGCAGCGCACCGGCTCCCTGGGCACGAGCGGCGGCGGCAACACCGGTGGGGGGACGATGACGGTGGGCGCGGCGGACGACCGGCACGAGCAGGAGGCCGAGCAGACCGCGCACCGCGTCGTCGCCGCCCTCCAGGCGCGGGGGCCGGCCCTGAGCGCGTCCGCCACCAGCCCCGGCGCCGCCCTCTCCCGCGCCCACGACCCCGCCGTGGCCCTTGCCCCGGTCGCGCCCGGCGTGGCGCGCGTCCCCGACCTGACGGTGCGGCGCTTCGGCCTGGGGGACCTGTGGCAGGTCGTCACCGGCGCGGCGTCGGCGGCCTGGGGCGGCTTCACCGGCGCGTTGCGCGGCATCGCCCAGGCGGGCTACAATGCCGTCACTGCCACCTACCACTGGGCGCAGGCGGTGGTCACGGGTGCCGGGCAACTGGCGGGCCAGGCCGTCACGGTGGTGGCCAACGCCGCGCACAACGCCACGCAGTTCGCCCTCACCGTCAACGGCAAAGTGGTCGGGTTGGTGAGTCAGGCCACGGCGCAGGCCATCGGAGGCGTGATGCAGGCCGTGACCGCCGCGAGCACCGCCCTCGCCGCCGTCACCACCATGGCCACGTTCCTCGCGCACAAAGCCCGTGACGTGCCTGCCGCCTTCGTGCAGGCGCTGCAAGCCAAGGCCCAGCAGGTGCTGATGGGCGTGCTCGGCCCGGACGTGAGCGCGATCCTGGGCGGCGCCGCCGACACCCTGGCGCTGATCCTCAAGGACCCTCTAAAGTTCCTGACCAACCTGGGCCTGGCGTTCAAGGCGGGCTTCGGGATGGTGGGCCAGAACCTGATGGGCGTGCTGCAGGGCGGGTTGATGAGTTGGCTGTCGAGCAGCCTGGGCGTCACGATCCCCGACGGAGCCGTCAAGTTCGACGGGGCGGGGATCATCACGCTGGGCCTCAACGCCCTGCACCTGGGCTACGACGCGCTCAAGACGGGGGTCATCGCCGGGCTCACCAGCAAGGGCGTGAAGGACGCGGCCACGGTGGTGAGCCGGCTGGAGACGGGGGCACTGGCAGGTTTCACCTTGCTGCAAACGATCCGCAGCAAGGGGCTGGCGGGGGCGTGGGACGCCCTGACGCAGCAGGTGGGGGACAGCCTGGGGGCGGCGCTGGACGGGGCCAAGGCGGCGGTGCTGCAGTGGGTGGAGCAGCGCGTGGTGCAGGGGGTCATCGCGCAGCTGGTGGCGCTGTGCACGCCGGTGGGCGACATCGTCGAGCTACTGCTGACGATCTACAAGGCGGTGCAGTTCTTCCTGGACAAGATGCGGGCGTTGGGGCAATTCATGGCCACGCTCAAGGCGGCGGTGACCAGCGTGGCGCGGGGGGACGCACGACGCCCTGTGGTGGGCGGGGGCGCAGGTGTACAACGCGGTGGTGGCGAGCGTGCCGCTGCTGCTGGGGTTCATCGCCAGCCTGCTGGGGCTGGGGGACGTGGGCAAGCCGGTGCGCGCCGCGTTGGCGGCGCTGACCGCGCCCGTGCAGCGCATCGAGGCCAAGCTGGTGGCCCTCATCGTCGGCAAGGGTCAGGCCCTCGTCGCCGCGCTGCACGGCAAGGGCGCTACGCCGCCGGCCAAGGGCCAGACCGCGGCGACCGACACGCGGACGCCGCAGCAGAAACAGGCTGACTTGAGGGCGGCGCTGGCCGAAGCGGACGCCCTGCTCAAGAACCAAGCTTTGTCGGATGGGCACATCAAAGCGCAACTGCCCGCCATCAAGGGCAAGTACCGCATGGTCGCGCTCGATTGGGTCTCGATCAGCGCGACCGAGGACCGCGAGGTCGTGCAGGTCGCGGGCGAGATCAACCCGAAGGACAGCACGCCAAAAGAGACACGAGACCTGGGCGTGGCCGAACTCGCTGCGGCGCGCAACATCCCCAACAAACAGTTCACGATGCAGCAACTCCTCGCGTACCTCCACGCGCATGACTTCCCGACCCTCTCGGAGAGGACATTGATACGGCGCATGGGAGAGTGGCGCGATCAAAACATTCTCGTCTGGTACGACTCGGCCAAGACGCTGAACTCTTTCGACCCGCATGATAAGTACCACCCAGGTGCTGGGAATGAGGAGGAGATCGTAGCCGCTGCGGTCACGCAAGCGGGTGGTATTGTCGAGTTTATGACGAAGATGGTGAAAAACGAGAGCATCACCGTACAGACGAAGGTCCCTGGTGCGACAAAGACTGAGGACGTGCTCGTCAATTTCACGATTCTCAAAGAGTGGTGGAAACACCCGAGCGTACGAAGGAAGCTGAGCACGATACTTCGTGACGCCAACAAGGGCAGCCATGAATGGATTCCGTGCCAATTGATCATGGATGTGATCGAGCGCGCCGCGGACCTTGGCACCTATCAGGAGGGTGTCAAGTGGGTCTATCTGCAGCATCATCTGCGCAGTGACACGTCCTGGGTCATCTTCAAGCCTACTGTTTCAACACAACAACACATCGAGCTTCATGGGCACCCTGGGGCCATTTATAAGGACATGGGACCTGGGATAGATAGGGAGCCACAGACGGAGGGATCACCTCAATTCCATGTTGACTGCTGCAAAGCGTTCTCCCAACAACAAACGGTTAACACCTGCATTAATCAGATTGAGGGCGTGTTCGAAAAATGGGTGTGGGATGGAAAGCCACTCAATCGCATTGTAGACAACAGCCTCTACGCGCAGGCTAAAGGGGGCGATCCTATCTACAAGTGGCAATCTAAACTCGAAACGAATCAACAGCAACACTATCGTGACATGCGAAGCGGACGGGATGGGTTCGAGAAAGTGAGGGCAAGGGTTCATGCCATCTAGTGGATTGGTTGTTGGGAATGGAGAGAAGGCACGAATGTGGGTGAAAGACTCCGCATTGCCAAATACGACAAAGGCGGCGCTGTCAAGCTTTATCGACCGCTTCCCTACCCTCACATTTTACCGTGAGGAATCGATGTGGCTGGATTCGATCGAGGGGCGCTTGCAGATAACGCTGCCGCGCTGGTTCCGAGCTATACGCCAAACGCTGACCTTTGCGATGCCGGACCACTATATCTGGGCGCGTTTCCACCAATCGCAACATCCCCATCTATCAGATGAGGAACTGCGAAGGCGCTGGTATACGGTTAATTTGATTGGCGCGCCCTCGCGTTCGGAACGCGCTCTGCTAGAGCGTATGCAGGGAATCCGCCCCTATCCTATTGGTAGGGATGAGACACCAGGGGGCTCGACCTTCGCAATTAACTTGTCTGACGCAACCGACCAGCGCGTGTTTGAGTATGGGTCGGAGTTCCTCATGGAAGAGGATCTTGAAGGCAATCCGATCGAGGAGGCAGTCAACCCTATGTTCGGGTCTTATGCCGACATGATCGGACACATTGATGCTCTCAAAATGATTGCCAAAGTGGACGCAGACGGGATCGATGACAAGCATTGGCCATCGATGGTTGTTATCGAAGCTCAAGGCTAAGACGACGTGCAACACATCGTCGATCGTCTCTCCAGGCTAACGTGCTATCATAACGGTATTTTATATCGATGGTGACAACATCCAACTATCTACATCATCTCTATACCGCGTGTACCAAGTGGCTGGGTAAATCCGATGCTAGTTTTGCGCGTGCATAGCGTGCTGGGCAAGGCCGTGAGGAAGGATATCCATGGTATCTAGCGGTCGAATCGTTGGGGATGCTGCGGCGGTGCTGATATGGATAAAACACTCCACGTTACCAGCGGCGGAGAAGGAGGGCCTACGACGCTTTGTCGACCACTTTCCCACACTGACATTCTATCGGGACGACAGCGCGTGGCTCGATGAGGTCGAACGAGACGATGACGTTATCCTGCCGCAGTGGCTCCGGCGCATGCATCACACGCTGAGCTATGTGATGCCGGACCATTATGTCCTGGCGCGCTTCGATCACAGCGCGCATCCGAGTCTGCGCGATGAGGAACTGCGAGGCCACTGGTACAAGCTGAACGCGTTCGGGTCCACCGGCCATGAAGAGGTAGCATTTCTCCAACGCATGGATCGCGTGCGGCCGTACCCCTTCGCGGTCGATAACGTCCCTGGCAGATCGAAACTGGCCATTAATTTGGCCGATCAGACCGATCGACGCGTGTATGAATACACCTTCGAGGACTTGCTCTCGATCGACGATGACGATTTCCCCCCCGAGGACTCCGTCTTCGAGATGTTCCCGTCCTACGCGGATATGCTTGCCCACGTCGACGCGCTGAAGATGGTCGCGCGAGATGACATCACCGCAGCGAAAGAGGACTGTTGGCCATGGACGATCGTAGAGAGGGAGACCTCTCCCGCGACACGCTAACAACATCTCTACCAGCCGCGCCTTTGGGATGGCGACCGCTGTGCGCGCGCGGGCGCCATCAACCGCGCAGTCCCCGCTGTCGATGTCATCGACAGCGGACGTCCTGTCACGCCTCCGCGCCGCGTACACCGTATGGTTGGGCGCGCCCGATGCCGCTTTGCGCCTGCGGGGCGCTGCGGACAACGACGCGGCGCCGCCCGACATCGACATTCTCTTCTTCGAGCAGACAAAGGACCGTGACAACGACCCGTTCGTGCTCATCGGGACGGCGGGTATGAGCACGCGGGTAATGCCAGGGACGCGGCCGCGCACGGAACTCCTGCTCGACATCGAAGGGCCGCAGGGATGGGATGCGTTGCGCGATCTCGGTCAGTGGTTGGCGGACCTGGCGGCGCAGCCATTCCTGGATGACAGCATACGGTTCGAGCCCGACCAGGTGCTGACGGCCACGGCGCTGCCCATTTTCGATGGCATGACGCATCTCCTTCTAACCGAGTGGGGGACGCGCCCCCCCTCGTACACGTTGCCAGGACTCACGCCGGCCGTGGAAATCCTGGTGGTGCGCCCGCTCTACGCAGGCGAGGCCCAGGTTGCCCAGGATGTCGGCGCTATCGAAACCTCGCGTCGCTTCAGGGAGCGGCAAATCAACTGGAAGGACCCAGCGCGCGTCCCGGCACTTCTCTACGAGTTCCCGGCCGCGGCGACCTGGGATGACCTCGTCACTCGCCGAATCTGGCGATCGCTCCCGGACGCCATGCGCACCTCCGATGTCACAACGATGGTGCATTCGCTATGGGCGAGCATCGTCTCATGGTGCGCCGCGCATGCTCCCCGTGTGGCCAGGTCTCTGGCAGGAGGTGCCTCCGCGTCGGATCTCCAGCGCCTGGAGGCCCGGCTCAGTTGCATCCTGCCCGACGGCTATGCCGCATCGCTCCTGGCGCACAACGGCGACGCCGATCTCTCCACCTGGCACTATCTGGGGATTACTGGCGTCTGGCGCGTCGCGTCGACGATGCGCGAGCGCGACGAGTCCGGCGCCTTCGTGGGGCGAACGGTCATCGGAGCCGGGCGGGCTGTGATCCAGCCGCTGTGGTGGCATCGCGGCTGGGTGCCCTTTGCGCAGGATCAGGCCAGCCGCCTCCTGTGTCTCGACCTCGACCCAGCGGTGGGGGGCATCAGCGGACAACTGGTCGTGTGGGACCCGGACACGGGCCCCGTGGCCACGGGTCACCGCTCGTTCGAGGCCTGGTTGCGAGAGTACCGCGACGACCTACTGGCCGGTCGCTACCACGTCGATGCCGACGGCTACATCGCCGCGCCCTAAATCGCCGTCGGGAGGCGGGGGTGCGCGAGCGCAGGCTGAGGTGGGCCGGGAGGGCGGCGCACTGAGCTTCGCACTGTCCGGGCGCATCCAAGCGAAACGCGGGGGCGGGCAGCCGCTGGAGGCCACCGTGCGCCGGGGCCTGGAGGGCATCTTCGGGGTGGACTTCTCCCCGGTGCGCATCCACGCCGACCCCGAGGCCAACACGCTCAACCGGGGCGTGGCCGCCATCGCCTTCACTGTGGGTAGCGACATCTTCTTCCGCGCCGGGTTCTACCAGCCGCAGACCCCGGCGGGGCAGCACCTGCTGGCGCACGAGTTGACGCACGTGGTGCAGCAGCGCATGGGCTCCCTGGGCACGAGCGGCGGGGGTGGTGCCAGCGGCGGGACGATGACGGTGGGCGCGGCGGACGACCGCCACGAGCAGGAGGCCGAGCAGACCGCGCACCGCGTCACCGCCGCCCTCCAGCGGCAGGGACAGGCCCTGACCGCGCCGGCCACCAGCCCCGCCGCCGCCCTCTCCCGCCAGCATGACCCCGCCGTGGCCCTTGCCCCGGCCGCGCCTGGGGTGGCCCGCGTCCCCGACCTGACGGTGCGGCGCTTCGGCCTGGGGGACCTGTGGCAGGCCGTCACCGGTGCGGCGTCGGCGGCCTGGGGCGGCTTCACCGGCGCGTTGCGCGGCATCGCCCAGGTGGGCTACACCGCCGTCACCGGCACGCTGCACTGGGTGCAGGCGGTGGTGACGGGGGCCGGGCAGCTGGCGGGCCAGGCCGTCACGGTGGTGGCCAACGCCACGCAGTTCGCCCTCACCGTCAGTGGCAAGGTGGTCGGGTTGGTGAGCCAGGCCACGGCGCAGGCCATCGGAGGCGTGATGCAGGCCGTGACCGTCGCAGGCACCGCTGTGGCCGCCGTCTCCACCATGGCCACGTTCCTCGCGCACAAAGCCCGTGACGTGCCCACCGCTGTGCAGGCGCTGCAGGCCAAGGCCCAGCAGGTGCTGATGGGCGTACTCGGCCCGGACGTGCGGCGATCCTGGGCGGCGCCGCCGGCACCCTGGCGCTGATCCTCGAGGACCCCCTGACGTTCCTGACCAACCTGGGCCTGGCGCTCAAGGCTGGTTTCGGGATGGTGGGCCGGAACCTGTGGGGCGTGCTGCAGGGCGGGCTGATGAGCTGGCTGTCGAGCAGCCTGGGCGTGACCATCCCCAACGGGGCCGTCAAGTTCGACGTGGCAGGCATTATCACCCTCGGCCTCAACGCGCTGCACCTGGGCTACGACGCGCTCAAGGAGGGGGTCATCGCGGGGCTCACCAAGCAGGGTGTCACGGACGCGGCCACGGTGGTGAGCCGGCTGGAGACGGGGGCGGCAGCGGGGGGCACGCTGCTCCAGACGATCCGGACCAAGGGGCTGGCAGGAGCGTGGGACGCCATCACGCGGCAAGTGTGGGACAGCCTGGGGGCGGCGCTGGACGGCGCGAAGGCGGCGGTCCTGCCGTCGCCGCCCGCCAGACGAGGGGACAGTCCCTCATCGCGCACGCTACCACGCCAGGCGCCGGCCTCGCCCGCTACTACGACCCTGCGGTGGCCCTCGCGGCCTCGGCCCATGGCGTGGCGCGCGTCGCCCCGCTCGCCCTCTTTAGCCCCGCCCGGCGCGCGCTGCATGGCTCGCTCAGGTGTTCGCGCTATCCTGAATCGTCAGGACGAGCGGCGAGAAGATGATTAGCCGACGTGGATGGCGGGACGGCGCGTGGGGTCGGGCTCGGCCTGGCGCAGCACTTCGTGCGTCACCGGCGCGATATCCCCCTCGCCGAACAGGATGTAGCGGGCCAGGAACTTGAGCGGGTTGCCCTCGGTCCAATCGAAGTAGACGTGCGGGCGCGTCGTCGTGGTATCGCGTATGTGCAGCAGGACGGCGGCGATGGTGTTCGGTACGGAGGCGCCTTCCGTACGCAACACGCGGTACCCTCCGACCTCATAGCCCCGCACCCGCAGCGCCGGCGCGAACTCCGACGCGTCGGCAACGGTCACTTCCAGGAAGAGCACCGGCTCGCCCGGCGGGATGCCGTTGACCTCGCGCTCCTCGCGCTCCTTCAGCAGGTACTCACGCGGGTTACGCTCGTCCGGGTGATTGGCGATGATACGAATCGTGCCCTGACCACTCCGGCCGGCCTCGGCGACGAAGCGCCGCGCGGTCTCGTCTAACTCCACGCCGCTGACGCGCAGTTCGGTGGAGCGGAACACGCGCGAGACCAACGACACGACGACGATGGCGACGATGAACACCGCCGCGATCTCGATGCCCGAGGGCTGGCTGATGATGGTGCTCCCGAAGGTGTAGACGAAGATGACGGACACGACGGCGAAGAAAATGGTTGCCCCTCGTTGCCCCCGGCGGCGGGCCGCGAGCGTGACGGCGATGGTGGCCGAGGTGAGCAGGGCCAGCACGCCGGTGGCGTAGGCGCCCGCCTGCGCGTCGACGCTGGCGCGGAAGATAAGGGTGACGATGAAGCAGATCGCCGTGACCAGCAGCGCGAGCGGGCGGGAGGCGCGCGCCCAGTCCGGGGCCATGCCGTAGCGCGGCAGGTAGCGGGGCACGATGTTGAGCAGGCCGGCCATGGCCGAGGCGCCGGCGAACCACAGGATGCAGATGGTGCTGAGGTCGTAGAGCGACCCGAAGCCATCCCCGAGCAGGCGGTGCGCGAGGTAGGCCAGCGCGCGGCCACTGGCGGCGCCGCCGGATTGGAAGGCGGATTGCGGGATCAGCAACGTGGTGATGACGCTGCTGGCCAGCAGAAACAGGCTCATGATCGAGGCCGCCGCGGTCAGCAGCCGGCGCCCGTTGCGGATGCGCCCCAGGGGGTGCTTGGGGTCATCATTGGGGTCGCCGCGCACGAGCGGCATGACGAGCACGCCCGTCTCGAAGCCGGAGAGGCCCAGGGCCAGCTTGGGGAAGAGAATCACCGCCAGGGCGATCATGGGCAGCGGGCTGCCGTACGTCCGGGTGAGGTTGCCTTGCCAGGCGCTGACCACGTGCGGATGGCGCAGGATCTCGGCGAGCCCCGCCCCGACGACCACCAGGTTCAACAGCAGATAGACGCCGACCAGGACGACGGCGATGCCGATGGCCTCGCTGAAGCCGCGCAGGAAGACCACTCCCAGCAGGGCGATCAGCGCCAGGGTCACCACGACCTCGTCGCCGTGCAGGAAGTGCGTGAAGGGGTTTTCCCCGATATGCGCCGCCGCGTCCGCCGCCGAGAGCGTGATAGTGATGACGAAGCCAGTGGCTACGAAGCCGATCAGGCCGAGCACGAACAGCTTGCCCTGCCACCAGGGCAGCAGGCGCTCGAGCATGGAGATCGAGCCGTCGCCGTGCGGGCTGGCCTCGGCGACCCGCCGGTACATCGGCAGGGCGCCGCAGAGCGTGACCAGCACGAGGATCAGCGTGGCCACGGGCGAGAGCACGCCGGCGGCGAGGGCCGCGATGCCGGGGGCGTAGCCCAGCGACGAGAAGTAGTCGACGCCGGTCAGACACATCACCTGCCACCAGGGGTGCTGGTGCTGGTTGGGCGTGGCCTTCTCGTACGGACCCTCGCGCTCCTCGGGCGCGTAGCCCTTTAACAGCCACTGCTTGAACCGGCTCTCCGGCCGTTGTTGCGCCACGCCCCGCGAGGCCAACGCTCACCTCCCTTGACAACCACGACGCGCGGAAGCGCCGCGCTACTATGGGCATCATAGCAGGAGATGAGCCGTGTACGTTGGACGTCGAGTACAAGATCCCTCTGCCCCGTTTCAGTCTGCTGTTACGGAACGTGACACCAGGCCATACTGCATGCAGAGAGGAGATGCCGCTGCCGCAGGGCAGAGAGTTTCAGCTGCTGTTCTGCTTGCCGTATTTGAAGGCGGCCACCTTGGTGAGGCCGATGACGCCGTGCTTGGCGGCGATGTAGGGGGCAAGGCCGACGTTGTCGATCAGGCCTCCGACGACGCTGGTGTCGACAATGGCGCCGCCGGTCTGAAGCATCGCGCGGAGATCGTACGGGAGTGCGACTATCATTGGACCCGTATCGTACGCTAAGCCATTATGCGCAGGTGGGCGCGCTGGACTCACGAGGCGTGCTGCTAGACGGTGAGAGAGTCTCGGCGCTGATATAACGCGGCAATGGCCTGAAGGCGCCGGTCAATCGCCGCGATCAGCTCGGGTGGCGCCTCCACGACCGCATCGGCGCCCAGGGCGAGGAGTTGGGCGGCATACCACTCTATCTCGGACCGCGGGATGCTGCCCTCGATGACGCAGCCCCCCTGCTCGTCCACGCGCAGCTGCCCGAATTGCGCGTGCGGGTCGACGTTTTTCGCGCCCCGTGCGGTCAGGGTCACCCGCAGCGGGAGGCCCCGACCATCGTCCGGTTCCATGACATCGAGCCACGCGGAGGGTGAGATGTGCGGCGGCCGGTCCCGCCCCTCCACCCGGACGAGGGAGACGACGCGATCGGCGCGCAGGGAGATGTTCCGCCCGCGCTTGTCGTCGTAGCAGGCGCAGTACCAGCGCCCGTCCGCCGCGAAGAGGCCGAACGGGAAGATGACCCGTTCCGACACGCCGGAGCGGGAGTCATACACGACGCGGAGATGCACCCCGTCGAGGGACGCCCGGAGGAGGTCGCCGAGCAGGGGCGCCGGGTCGCCGCGCGGTCGCGCGATGACGGCCACATGGCGACGGACCCGCTCCACCTCGCGGGCGATGTCGGGAGGTAGGGTGGCGCGCAGCTTCGTGATAGCGGACAGGTTCTCGGCGGCGAAGGGCGACTGGGCGTAGCGCAGGAATGCCTCGTACGACAGGAGCACCCCGAGCGCCTCGTCCGCCGTCAGCGCCAGGGGGGCGACACGCTGGTCCCGCGCGAGGCGATACCCGCCGCCCGGACCGGCCGTGGCGACCAGCGGGACGCCCAGGTCGGACAGGGTGCGCAAGTCCCGCAACATCGTGCGGCGCGAGACCTCGAAGTGGTCCGCCAATTCCTGCGCGGTGAGGCGCGGCGTGGCCCGCAGCCGAATCAGCAACTCCAGCAACCGCGCGGCGCGGGCCATAGTCCTTCCAAACGCTCATTCTTCCCACAACAGTGACGGTCCCTGTCACCATTATAGGATACGCTGATTGTGTGGTGCGAGGGCCGCGCCGCGGTGCCTCGCCACGGATAGACCCGGTTGGGGACAGCCGACGGCGGAGCGGGACGATGGATCGTGTCGCGGGGCCAATGTGAGTGGCACATGGCTGTACCCCCTCCGGTCAACCGCGGGTTTGAGAAAGGGCAGCACGCATGGCGCTACAACTGAGCATGGTGGACGACCCGGACGGGAACACCGTCCCCATCACGGCGGGCTGACGGGGGCGACGCGATGAACGACGAACGCCGCGCGGCCGGGGTCCGGCTGCGGGAGATCCCAAATGTCGGCCCGGCAACCGCCCGCGACCTGATCGCGCTGGGCATCCTGAGCCGCGCGGACGCGGCGGGTAAGGACCCTGACGCGCTGTACAAGACCCTCTGCGCGCTGGACGGTGTGCGCCACGACCCGTGCGTGCGCGACGTCTTCGCGGCGGTCGTCGCCTATGCCGATGGGGACCCCGCCCAACCATGGTGGGTCTACTCCCGCCGTCGCAAGGAGCGCGAGCGTGGGGGAGCGCACGCGGGGCAGCGGCGCGTTGCGGGTAGGGATGAGACACAGTAACAGAAAACAGTAAGAGAACAGTAACAGAGAGACGAAAGGACAGAGCAGTGTTCGAGGGATTGCGGACCATCATCTATCCAGTGAACGACCTGGCGCGCGCCAAGGAATGGTACAGCACGCTGCTGGGGCAGCAGCCGTACTTCGATCAGCCCTTCTATGTCGGGTTCGAGGTCGGCGGGTTCGAGCTAGCCCTCGACCCGAACGGCGCGAGCGCACCGACCGCGGGCGGACCCGTCACCTATTGGGGCGTGACGGACATCGACGCCGCCTTCCGCCGCTTACGGGAGCTGGGCGCCGTCGAGCGCACCCCGGTCGAGGACGTCGGCGACAATATCAAGGCGGCCGTCGTGGCCGATCCGTTCGGCAACGCCCTCGGGATCATCCAGAACCCGCACTTTTCCGTCGCGAAGGTCCGTTAAGTGCACGAGAGGGAGACCATGCCATGAACGTCCTCTTCATCACGGGATTCGGCCCGGTCGCGCCGGACCTGGGCGCGAACCGCGCTTTCTACATCGACGCACTCGGCTTGCCCCTCACGGGCGAGGCGTCGCAACTTCCCGACGGTGACGCGTCGTATCTGCATACGACAGCGGTCGAGGGCGCGAAGCATTTCGCGGTGTGGCCACTCGCGGGGGCCGCGCAGTCGTGTTTCGGCGCCGAGACGTGGCCACGGGAGGTACCGGCGCCGCCCAACTCATATTTAGATGCCCAGGGTCCTGGCGACGAGGCGGTCGACCGTGCGGTCGCTCAGCAGGCCCGACATGGCCGCCAGGAGCTTCGCGTCACGCCCGACGAGGTAGCGTGCGCGTGGCTTGCGCGACTGGATGGCATCGGCGATCACCGTCGCCGCCCGCAGCGGTTGGATGCCGCTGCCCGCCTGTCCCTGCGCCTGCTTGTGCATGGCGGCGATGAGATCCCCGTAGCGCGCGCGCTGGTCGGCGGTCATGGTGGCCGCCAGCTCGTCCATGGTCGCTATCCCCTTGCCCCACATCGGAGTAGCGATGGTTCCGGGCTCGATGACGATGACCTTGACCCCGAGGCGGCCGACCTCGCGTCGCAGCGCGTCGCTGAAGCCCTCCAGCGCGAACTTCGCCGCCGCGTAGGCGCCGTAGGTCGGAAAGGCGACCCGTCCGCCGATCGAGGAGACGTTGACGAGGCGTCCGTCACCGTCGGCGATCAGGGCGGGCAGCAGCGCTTGCACCACCGCGACGTGCCCGAAGACGTTGACGTCGAAGTGGCGTCGCCACTCCGCCAGAGGGATCGCCTCCACCGGAGCGTTGAGCGCGACGCCGGCATTGTTGACTACGGCGCCGAGGCGGCGTCCCCGCGGGTCGTGAGCGACGCGGTCGGCCAGCGCCGCGATCTGCTCCTCGTCGGTGATGTCCACGATCACCGGCTCGACGTTGTCGCCGGCCAGCCGGTCGGCGTCTTGGTGCCTGCGGACCCCGGCCAGGACGTGGAATCCACGGCGCGCGAGCTCCTCGGCGGTCGCGAGACCGATGCCCGAGGACGCCCCCGTCACAACAGCCATTCTCTTGGTGCTGATCATTATCGACTCCTTGTTGACGTTGACGCTGTCAACCCATCATTGGAAACGCGTAGGCGAGGCTCCGGCCTGGGTTCATGGCCTCATCCTTTGACTCTGTGGTCACGTTCGGTCATGACTACAAGTATGGACTGGCGCACGAGGCTTAGCCAGTACCCTCGCCAGCATCAGGATTGTCGGTACCAGGCTATGTTGCGGCCACTATGGTATGATTAACGGCATGACTACGCCCGCGCACGCCTTCGATGGTGTGACGACCCCCGCGCACGCTTTGGGCGGCGCTCTGCGCGCCTGGCGCGACCGGCTCTCGCCCTCTGACGTCGGGTTGTCCCCCGTGGGTCGGCGACGCGCGCACGGCTTACGGCGGGAGGAGTTGGCCGCGCTGGCCGCGGTGTCCGTCGACTATCTCGTGCGTCTGGAGCAGGGGCGCGCGCACAGCCCGTCACCGCAGGTGGTCGCGGCGTTGGCCCGCGCTCTCGGGCTCGATACGAGCGAGCGAGACTACCTCTACACGGTCTCCGGCCTTCTTCCTCCGCCCACCGGCAGCGTGTCCACCCACATTCCCCCGAGTGTGCAAAGGCTCATCGCCCGGCTGGGGGACATCCCGCTGGCCGTTTTCGCCGCGGACTGGACGCTGGTGCTGTGGACACCGCTGTGGGCGTCTCTCATCGGCGATCCCCTCGCCCTCGATCCCGACGAACGGAACCTCGTCCACGTCGTCTTCCTGGCTGATGGCGCCGACCGCTACCCATCGTGGCCCGTGCGGTCCGAGCGAGGAGAGCGTGAATTCGAGACCGCCCTCGTCTCCGATCTCCGGATTGCCGCGGCCGCCTACCCCCACGACGAGCGGCTCAGGACACTCATCGAACGGGCCACGGCGCGCAGCCCCCGCTTCGCCGACCTATGGGCCAGCGGAACCGTCCGACCACCCGTCGGCGACCGCAAAACAATCGCTCACCCTCAAGTCGGGAGCATGACGCTCGACTGCGACATCCTGACCGTGCCCGGCGCCGACCTGAAACTCGTTGCGTACACGGCCCCGGTGGGTAGCCCGGACGCGGAGAAGCTGGACCGCCTCCGCGTCGCCGGGCTACGAACCCTCGCCCGCGTATCCGACGTGGACGAGCGTTCATGGTCCCGTCGCGCAGGGCCAGCGCCAGGCTATTCCGCCGAGAGTAGCTCGCCAGCTTGCGCGGGATGAGCGAGGCCGTGACCGTGCCCTGCTTGATGGAGGTGACCAGGCGCAGGATCTCCGGCCACTGGGCCAGGATGAGCTTCGTATTGATCTTCTCGCCGATAAACCGTTGCAGGGCCAGGTAGGTCTTCACCTGGTCGGGCACGTACGGATTCTTGTCCGGAATAACTGTCGCGGCGCCGTGGGCGGTCAGCATCGCGTCGTTAACCAGGAGTGCTTTATCCACGCCACGCATGCGGGCTAGCCGTCGTTCCGAGCGGCGCCATCGGCGGCGCCATCAGGGGTGACGGACAGGTCTCGCTGTCGCATCCGCCGCTGGTACCCGGCCTGGCATCCAACCAGAGGTCTACCTTGGATACCTCTTAGTTCAGCCGCGTCGGCACGTCCAGGAACGCGGCGATCTCTCGCCGGCTAAGGCTGGCTCGGGCGATGGGGGACTGTCAGGTCGCGGCAATGCCGGACACTCCGGAATCGCGTCGCGGGCGGCCGTCGCGGTTGGGCTGGCCAGGGAGGCAAGGAGAGCCATCTTCTCGGCGCTCCTAGCGCCGGATTGGGCGTGGTAGACAACGAGCAGTTGGCCGGCGGCGCCGCCGATGGCGAGCTTCTCGCGGCTGAGCGTGAGGCCCCCGACGTGAGGGTGGCGCATGCGGGTCGGCATCCCCTCGCGCGGCTGAACGTCGTGCCGGGCCCAGAGCCGTCGGAATCGTTCGCTGGACAGCGAGAGCTCGCCGACGAGCTGGACGACACGGGGGTCGTCGGCATCGCTCCCCACGGACTCGCGGAAGCCGGCGACCAGCAGGGCCGTGGCGTCGTCCCAGTCCGGGTACAGGGCTTCCTCGGCCGGGTCGAGGAACACCGCGCGGAGCCGGTTCTGGCCGACCCGCAGGTTGGGCGACAGGGCGCGGGCGAGGCTGTTGGCGGCGAGGACGTCGAAGTACCGGCCCTCGACGAAGGCTGGTAGGCCCAAGACGTCGAGCAATTGCAGGATACTGGGTGGGACGGTTTCGCGCCTGGGACGGTGTCGCCGCTGGCGAGTTCGTGGCGTGGCCAGGCTTAGCAGGTACTCGGTCGCCGCTTGGTCGAGGCCCAGGACGCGGGCAATAGCCTCGAGGACCTGCATCGAGGGATGACGGTCGCGGCCCTGCTCAAGGCGCAGGTAGTAGTCGGAGCTGACACCGGCGAGCATGGCGACCTCTTCACGCCGCAATCCGGCGACGCGTCGCACCCCGTAGACGGGCAGGCCCACGCTGTCAGGCCGGACGAGCGCGCGGCGGGCCCGTAAGTAGTCACCGAGTATATTGTTCTCGCTCATATCCATCATGATACCCGCGTTGATCGTAGTCTGCCTGTCCCTGCCGCTCCCAGGATCGCTGGGGCTCTTCCTGATTCACGCCGCTTGGGGGAATATGGAGTCAGCACGCGCTGACGCCGTCGCGGGTCTGCCGCGGCGGCGGGACGCCCGTGGAGTTGAGACAACAAGGAAGCACCAAACATGACCGTGACGCTCATCACCGGAGCCAACAAGGGACTCGGCTACGAGACCGCCCGCCGACTGATCGGCGAAGGACACACCGTCTACGTCGGCGCGCGCAGCACCGAGCGAGGAGAGGCGGCCGCGGCCGAGCTCGGCGGCCGCTTCGTGCAGCTCGACGTCACCAACGACGCGTCGGTCCAGGCCGCGATGCGCGCCATCGACGAGCGCGAGGGCCGGCTCGACGTGCTGATCAACAACGCCGGCATCTTGGACGGCGCCGTCGGCGCCGACGGGATCACCGGCGCGGCCGCGCTCGAAGTGTTCGATACCAACGTCGTGGGCGTCATCCGCGTCACCCAGGCCGCGCTGCCGCTGCTGCACCGCTCCGAGAACCCGGTCGTCGTCAACGTCTCAAGCGGCCTCGGCTCGTTTTGGGCCGTCACCAACCCCGAGCGCCACGAGTCGCACAACGCCTTCATCGTCTATGGGGCGACAAAGGCCGCTGTTTCGATGCTCACGGTCCAGTACGCCAAGGCCCTGCCCGACATCAAGTTCAACGCGGTCGAGCCCGGATACACCGCTACCGATCTCACCGCCGAGTTCGGCGGGGGTCAGTCGCCTGCCGATGGCGCCGAGGTCATCGCGAGCGCCGCGACCATCGACAAGGACGGCCCGACGGGGACCTTCCGGGAGCGTGCAGGCCGGCTCGGCTGGTAAGGACACAACGTTGCCGCACGCGGGGGAGGGGCAGATCTCACCCCCGCGCGCGGATGGCGCGGCGAGACAGGGCCTGGATCGGCAATGCGTCGTCCGAAAGCTGGCCATCGCCCTTTAAAGGGGTGGCGCGACGTGCCGCGCCGGCGATGCTCCTCCGTGTAGGATAGCGCTTCCTGAGCGGCGGAGTCGCCCCCATCGCTCAGGAAACGGTATGCATCTACGTCTACGGGCGCCTGGACGTATCCGGCATGGTCGTCAAACACACCGTCTCGTCCTCCTCGGTGTAGAGGTGCGCGTGCGTGCACGGGGCGAACGCGAATCCGGCCCCGTACCCGAACCCGAGCAGCAGGACCACGGCCGTGCCGACGCTCAAGGCCTCTAGCGAGGCGCGCGAGGGGCACGAGGGCCAGCCCGCTGGCGAAGAACACGACGGCCGCCTCTCAGTGCAGCCGCTCGGCCACGCCGGCTACTGGCGCCACGAGCAGCAGCACGTCCAGCGGACGGAGGATCATGGCGAGCCCGCGCTGCGGATTGCGCGCCCCGGTCATCGCTTGTCGGCGCCGCGCATATGGTAGGGCACGCTGGTGACCACGGTGTTGGGGCGGAAGAGCAGCGCGGCCTTGAGACGCAGCGCCGTCTGGTTGTGCAGCGCGTTGTCCCACTAATGGTCGGGTGCCATTTCGGGCAGCACGATTCTCATCTCACGCCCTACTTTCGGCCAACGTAGTGTCTGATAGGTGTCGCCTGGCCGCTCTCTCCGTCGCCGTCGTCGCTGTCGTAGACCCGCTCGACGGGCAGGGAGGACAGACCGTCGTCCGCGCCGGCCACGGCAACCGTCTCCTTGGGCCGCAACGACCCCCACAGCTCGCGCAACGCGTCCGGTCCCGCGCCGCTGGGCAGGTACAGATAGCGGTAGCGGTGTTGTTCGCCGCGTTCGCGCCCCAGGCGCTCGGCTTCGGCGAACGCTTCCTGAGCCGCGGGGTCGTCGAGGTAGGGGTTGACGATCTCGAAGAGCTGGGGCGGGCGGCCCGAGGGGACGCCCGTGCCCCGGCGCACGAAGACGACCGGGGAGCCCGCGGCGGCCTGGTCGGCGGCGGCGACGAGCGCGGCCACCTGCGCGGCCTGGTCGGGCAGCAGCGCCAGCACCGTGGCCGGCGGGCGCGCGCGGCGTCCGCGGCTCAGGAACACGGTCGGATAGCCGGAGCGGTGCAGCACCGGAAACACAAAGGGCCTCCCCTTGCGCCGACCCAGTTGGTAGGTCGCGAATGCGATCAGCAGTCCCAGCACGGTCACACCACCGCCGAAGGCCGTGGCCAGGGGCTTGGCGAATAGGTTGGTGCCCCAGGCCAGCACCACCAGCACGGTCGTGAGCACGCCCAGCACGAACGTGACGCGTCCGACCTGCCCCCTGCCCTCGCCGGTCGGCCCCTCGTCCTCCACCTTGCCGGCCATGCCCGCCCCCATGGCGCCGCCTGGATTGCCCTGTCCCGGCGGCGGGGATGTCTCGGGGTGGCGCTCGTGCCAGCGCACGATGTCCAGCGAGATGCAGGTGACGCTGAACGCGCCCAGCAGGCCGAAGGCGTAGAGGTCGCCCAGCAGGCTGGCGCTGCCCTGCGTGGCGATCAGCACCAACAGCGGGACGACCGTGGAGACGAGGATGGCCCAATGCGGCGTGCCGCGCAGCTTGTTGCGTTGCAGAATCGCCTGTGGCAGGAAACCCACCTTCGCCAGGGCCAGGAAGACGTGGTAGCTGCCGATCAGCGCCGTGTTGCTGGCGAACACGAGCAGCAGCGCGCCGCTGATGGCCACCTCGATCTCGAATCCCCGGCCGCCCGCGTAGCCGCCCAGCAGGGAGATGAACTGGTTGGGGTCGGCGCCTGCGTTGACCGGCAGGACCGTGGTTGACCACAGCGTGAGCAGTGGGCTGGTCAGCACCATCGAGGCGACCAACGCCGTCATGGCCCGGCGCGAGACCACGCGGCGCGGCGCGGCCATCACCGGCGACAACTGCGAGATGCTTTCCAGGCCGGAGAAGGCCAGGAAAGCGCCGGCGTAGCCGGTCAGCAGCGTCAGCCCCGTCAGGCGCGGCCCGTTGAGCACGCGCGGAAGGTCGGCGATCAACTGGTCGGGCCCCACGTGCACGATCACGGACAGCACGACCGCGATCTGACTGAGCGCGGCGACGATGGCGAAGGCGGCGTTGACCTTGGCGCTCTCGCTGACGCCCATTAGGTTGAGCAACGCCAGCAGGACGAGCGCGGCCAGGGTCAGGGGCAGCACGATACCTTTGATGCCCGGCGCGACGTCGCTCAGGTAGAAGAAGCCGGAGAGGGCGCTGAGCGCGGCGGTCAGGAAGTAGTCGACCAGGATAAACAGGCCGCCGACGAGCCCGGCCAAGGGCGAGAGCGCGCTGGTGGCCACCGTGACCACGCCGCCGCCCTCGGGGTAGCGCACCACGACCTCGGCGTACTTGCGCGTCAGCAGGATGAAGACGATCAGCGTGAGCCCCACGAAGAGCGCGGCGTGCGTTCCAACGCCCGACTGGCCGAACAGGATGCCCGGCGTGTAGTAGACCGAGGTGCCGATGTCGGCGAAGACCACGGCCCAGCACAGGAACGCGCCCAGCCGGCCCTTGTCACCGCCCTCCTGCTGGTTTCCCCCGGCAGCCTGACCGTTCCTGTCGGCGCTCTGTTGCTGTCCGGCCGTCGCCGCCCGATCCTGTCGTTGCATACGTGGTGTACTCTCCCCTCAATCTACTACAGGCACTCATGCTGTTTGTTTACGTCATCGATACGGGATGAGGAAGGCTCCTCCCCCCTAGTCTTTATCCTTGTCTTTGCGGCCTGCTTTGTCGGCGATGACGTGCAGGTCGATGCCGGACATGTTGCGCAGCAGGTCGTGCGTGACCGATCCGTGCAGGAACTCGTACCAGCGGCTGTGCGTGGGGTGGCCGATTACGACGTGCGTGACGTGGTTGGCCGTGGCGTAGGCGATCAGTTCATCGGCGACCTTACCGCGCAGACGTACGACCTTGGCCCCCAATTCGTCGGCCAGTTGCAGCGAGGCGCGCAACTGGCGTTCCTCGTCGATGCTCTGGGCCTGGCGCGCGCCGCTGTCGGGCTCGACGGTCACCGCGACCAACTCCGCTTTGAGCGCCGCGGCCATGCGCCAGGCGTGGCGAACCAGCGTCTTGTCGCTCGCGCGGTGGTCCACCGCGACCATCACGCGGTCGGTCACGCCGCGAGAGCCAACCGTCTGCCCCTCGCGCATGTAGCGGTCGAGCCGCCCCTCGACCTCCTTGGCCGTGGCGCGCAGGGCCAGCTCGCGCAGGGCGGTCAGGTTACCAGCCGTGAAGAAGTTCTCCAGCGCGCGGCGGGCCTGCTCGGGGGGATAGATGTTGCCGTGCTTCATGCGCTGGATCAGCGCCTCGGGGTCCATGTCGATCAGCTCGACCTGTTCGGCCTCGTTGAGCACCCAGTCCGGCACCGTCTCGCGCACGGCCACGCCGCTGATGCCCGCGACGACATCGTTGAGGCTCTCGATGTGCTGGATGTTGAGCGTGGAGATGACGGTGATGCCGGCCTCCAGCAGGTCCTGCACGTCCTCGTAGCGCTTCTCGTGGCGCGAGCCGGGCGCGTTAGTGTGGGCCAACTCGTCGACCAGCACAACCTGGGGGCGGCGCGCTAGCACGGCGTCGGTGTCCATCTCGCGCAGCACGACACCCTTGTAGGGGATCTCGCGCGGCGGCACGACCTCCAGGTCTCCGATCTGCTCGGCGGTGTGGGGGCGGCCATGCGTCTCCACGATGCCGATCACGATGTCGGCGCCGCGCTCCTTGCGGCGATGGGCCTCCTGCAACATGCTATAGGTCTTGCCCACGCCGGGCGCGGACCCCAGGTAGATGCGCAGACGGCCCTTGGTCGGCGTTTCATCGGCCTTGATGCGCGCCAGCAAGGCGTCCGGGTCGGGCCGTCCGGGGTCTCTCACCATACGTCCTCTCTCCTCACGCCTGTCTGCCAGAGTCTGTGAATTGTCGTTGGCGTGCAGAAGTCCTGGGATTGGGGGCAAGGCAACGGGGAGCGTGGGCGGCCCGCCCGCACCGATCGCATCCACGACGGTGGCTCACACGCTCACGAGGCTGCCGCGGGGTCAAGCGGGCGGGCCGCCCGCGCTCCCCGTCGCCCCAGACCTTCTGCGCGCCTACGAATTGTCGTTGGAGGGCGGAAGTACCGGGAGCGCGGGCAGCTTGCCTGCCCGGACCCAGCGGGCGAGCCGCCTGCGCTCCCAGTTGTCCCACACCTTTTGCGCGCCAACGAATTGTCAGCCCGTCCGCGCGCCAACGACAATTCACAGGCCGTGCGCCTGTCGTGGTAGTGGGCGATAAGCGTTGTGCGCGCGTTCGTCCGCCGTGGAGGCGGAGGGGACGTTCGACGCGTACAGGTCGCCGAGGTCCGGGGAGTAGCCCAGCAGCACGCGGCAGGGGGCGCGGCGCACCACCGCCCAGGCATCCCAGGCGCGGCGCAACCGCCGCCACGGCCCCCCCGAGGCGAGCGGCAGGAAGATGGCGTCCGCCCCGATCTCGCCGGCCTCGCCCACGATGGCGTCGCGGACGCGCCGCGCGCGCGTGAGGCGCATCTCGACGATGCCGTCGTAGCGGCGCATGACCCGCTCGGCGTGATCGAGGGCAGCGTTTCCCGCCGCGTCGACGTGGTCCGGAAGCGGATCGAGGGGCAAGGAGGGCGGCACGCGCGTCACGTAGAGGGCGACGACGCGCCCCTCCGCGCCGACGACCTCGCATGCCAGGTGCAGGAGGTCGTCGGCCTGCGTGCTACCGTCATAGGGAACCAGGATCGTCCTCATGCGCGTGTCTCTCGCTACGTCCGCTACTTTTTGGTCTCATCGAGGGCGAGGTTGAGCTGCAGCACGTTGACGCGCGGGGAGCCGAACACTCCCAGGTCCTTGCCGGAGGTATAGCGGGCCACCAGGCCGCGCACGGTGTCCTGGCTCAGGCCGCGCACGCGGGCCACGCGGGCCACCTGCAGGTCGGCGTAGGCCGGACTGATGTCGGGGTCGAGCCCGCTGGCCGAACTCGATACGGCATCGGACGGCAGTTCATAGGTGGGGGGCAGCCCGTCCTCCTTGCGGATCTGGGCGGCCAGGGCCACCGTGTTCGCCAGCAGCGTCTTGTTGGTGGGGCCCTGGTTGGTCCCGCCCGAGTTGGCGGCGTTGTAGGGCAGCGACTTACCGTTGGCGTCCACGGTGGCCGAGGCGCGGCCGTGGAAGTATTGCGGCTTGGTGAAGTTCTGCCCGATCAGGCTGGAGCCTACCACCTGACCATTGGAGGTGATCAGCGAGCCGTTGGCCTGGTCGTGGAAGAACAACTGGGCCAGCCCCGTCATAGCCAGCGGGTAAATCCCGCCGCAGAGGACCGTCAGTGCCAGGGTCATCAGGATCGAGGTCGTCACGAGGCGACGTATCATGTCGGGGTACTCCTTCTCTCTTTCTTTGTCCCGTCTCCCCTCGCCCGCGCACGGGAGAGGGGCCGGGGGTGAGGGTTCTTGCCCCCCTCGCCCGCGCACGGGAGAGGGGACGGGTCGCGGGCCGCTGCCCCCCTCTCCCACGCATGGGAGAGGGGTCGGGGGTGAGGGGGTCAGGGTTACGCTGTCAAATGCAAGACGGTCAGGATGACGTCGATGATCTTGATGCCGATGAACGGCGCGATGATGCCGCCGAGGCCGTAGATCAGCAGGTTGCGACGCAGGATCGCCGCCGCGCCCTCGGCGCGATACTTCACGCCGCGCAGGGCCAGCGGCACCAGGGCCACGATGATCAGCGCGTTGAAGGTGATGGCCGAGAGCACCGCCGAGTGCGGCGTGGACAGGCCCATCACGTTGAGCGCGTTCAGTTGCGGGAACTGCGTCGAGAACATGGCCGGCAGGATGGCGAAATACTTGGCCACGTCGTTGGCGATGCTGAAGGTGGTCAGCGCGCCGCGCGTGATCAGCAACTGCTTGCCGATGGCCACCACCTCGATCAGCTTGGTGGGGTCGCTGTCCAGGTCCACCATGTTGCCGGCCTCTTTGGCCGCCTGGGTGCCCGTGTTCATGGCCATGCCCACGTCGGACTGCGCCAGCGCCGGCGCGTCGTTGGTACCGTCGCCGGTCATGGCCACCAGCTTGCCCTCGCCCTGCTCGCGGCGGATCAGGCCGATCTTGTCCTCCGGCTTGGCCTCGGCCACGAAGTCGTCGACGCCGGCCTCCTTGGCGATGGTGGCGGCGGTCAGCGGGTTGTCGCCCGTCACCATCACCGTGCGGATGCCCATGCGGCGCAGCTCGTCGAAGCGCTCGCGCATGCCCGGCTTGATGGTGTCCTTGAGGTAGATCACGCCGATGGCCTCGCCGTTGTCGATCACGGCCAGCGGCGTGCCGCCCTCGCCCGAGATGCGGTCAGACACCTGGCCCAACTCGGCCGGCGGGTTGGTCGCCACCCGCCGGATGGCGTCCACCGCGCCCTTCATGGTCTGGTGGCCGTCCACGTTCACGCCGCTCATGCGCGTCTCGGCCGTGAAGGGCACCAGCTCGGCGTGCTCCAGGAAGGCGCGGTCCACGTGCGCGCCCTTCTGCTCGGCCAGGGCCACGATGCTCTTGCCCTCGGGCGTCTCATCGGCCAGGCTGCTGCGCAGTGAGGCCGCGATCAGTTCGTCCTCGCTGTGGCCGCCGACGGGCACGAATTGGAAGGCCAGGCGGTTGCCGAAGGTGATGGTGCCGGTCTTGTCCAGCAGCAGGGTGTCCACGTCGCCCGCGGCCTCCACGGCGCGCCCGCTCATGGCTAGCACGTTGAACTGCACCAGGCGGTCCATGCCGGCGATGCCGATGGCGGAGAGCAGCCCACCGATGGTGGTGGGGATCAAGCAGACCAGGAGGGCGATCAGCGTGGTCACCGCCACGGGGCCGCCCGAGTAGATGGCGAAGGGCTGCAGGGTGTACACCGCCAGCAGGAAGATGATGGTCAGCGAGGCCAGCAGGATGTTGAGCGCGACCTCGTTGGGCGTCTTCTGGCGGCTGGCCCCCTCGACCAACGCGATCATGCGGTCGATGAAGGTCTCGCCGGGATTGGCGCTGATGCGGATCTTGAGGCTATCCGAGACGATGGTGGTGCCGCCAGTGACCGAGGAGCGGATGTCGGTGCCAGGCTCCTTGATCACAGGAGCGCTCTCACCGGTGATGGCAGCCTCGTTGACCGAGGCCACGCCCTCGATGACGTCGCCGTCGGAGGGGATGATGTCGCCGGCCTCGACCAGCACCAGGTCACCGCGCCGCAACTCGGTGGCCGAGACCAGCTGGGTCTGGCCGTTCGGCTGCAGGCGCTTGGCCTGGGCGTCGGTGCGCGTGCGGCGCAAGGTGTCGGCCTGGGCCTTGCCGCGGCCCTCGGCGATGGCCTCGGCGAAGTTGGCGAAGAGCACGGTCAGCCACAGCCATATCGAGATGGCTGCAGTGAAGAAGTGGTCGCCCGCGACGGAGGCGTCGAGGAAGGTGCGCACGAACTCGACGGTGGTGATGATGGCGCCGATCAGCACCACGAACATGACCGGGTTGCGCAGTTGCACGCGCGGGTCGAGCTTCTTAAAGCTGTCGCCGATGGCGCGGCGCGTGATGGCGGGATCGAACAGCGCGAGCGACCGGCTGCGCCGCCGCTGCTCGCCCAGTGGCGCGCGCGGGGGCTCAGGCTGCGGTTGAACCCTCAGCTGCTGCTCTTGCGGTGTGATGGCCATTTATTCCTCCGAGAGTGACGAGAGCCTGCGACTGCGGTCGCATGGCAAACCACGGCGACTGCGGTCGGTTGGGAGATGTCGCAGATCAAATGTTTCCGTCGATTCCGCGCGGGTGATCGGTGGCTAGTCACTGGTGCGGGATTCGGGATTAAGGGGCGCCTTTTGCAACTCAACCGACCGCAGTCGGCCCGTCGTTTGCCATGCGACACATGCTTGACCCGCCCCCGACCAGCGTCGCTTTACGGACTGGCCCCCGACTGGCTGCGGCCAGTCCCGGTCCAGCCGGCTGCGGCCGGTCCCGGTCCAGCCGGGCAGTCGCAGGCATCAAAAACTCTTGTGCCCGTTCAGCAGCAGTTGTTCGATGATGGGGCCAAGCGAGTAGGCGGGGAAGTAGGTCAGCGCGGCCACGATGACGATCACGGCCACCAACAGGATGGTGAAGGTGGCCCCGGTAGTGGGGAAGGTGCCCAGGCTGACCGGCACCGTCCGCTTACGGGCCATGGAGCCGGCGATCGCCACCAGCGGGGTCAGGAAGATGAAGCGTCCCAGCAGCATGTCCAGGCCGCCGCTGATGTTGTACCAGTTGGTGTTGCTGCCCAGGCCGCCGAAGGCCGAGCCGTTGTTGCCGACCATTGACGTGTAGGCGTAGAGGATCTCCGAGAGGCCGTGCGGTCCGGCGTTGGAGATGGCGTTGACGCCCCAGGACCCGCTGATGGCCAGCGCGGTGAAGATTAGGGCGAAGGCGGGCGTGACCAGCAGCGCCAGGCTGACCATCTTCATCTCGAAGCTCTCGATCTTCTTGCCCAGGTACTCGGGCGTACGGCCCACCATCAGCCCGGCAATAAAGACGGCCACGATGGCGTACATGATGATGCCGTACATGCCCGCGCCGACGCCGCCGAAGATGACCTCGCCGGTGCCGATGTTGAGCATGGGGATCATGCCCGCCAGCGGCGTGAAGGAGTCGTGCCAGCTATTGATGGCCCCGCACGAGGCGTCGGTGGTGATGGTGGCGAAGAGGGCAGAGGCGGCGATGCCGAAGCGCACCTCCTTGCCTTCCATGTTGCCGCCCGGCTGCGTGGCCGTGGCCGCCGTCTGGTAGTGCGCGGCCGAGGCCACCAGCGTGTTGCCGTTCTGCTCCCCGCCCGCGACCACGGCGAAGCCGAGGGTGAACAGGATGAACATGGCGGCCCAGATGCTCCAACCCTGCCGGGTGTTGCCGACCCACTTGCCGAACATGTAGACCAGGCCCGAGCCGAGCAGGAAGATGGAGAGCATCTGCACGAAGTTGGAGAGCGGCGTGGGGTTCTCGAAGGGGTGGGCGGAGTTGGCGTTCATGAAGCCGCCGCCGTTGGTGCCCACCATCTTGATCGCTTCCTGCGAAGCCACGGGCCCCTGCGCGATAGACTGCGCGGCGCCCTCGAGCGTGTGCGCCGCCGTGTAGGCGTTGAAGTTCTGCGGCACGCCTTGCCACACCAGGAAGAGGCCGTAGATGAGGCAGATGGGCAGCAGGATGTAGAGGACGCAGCGCACCACGTCGACCCAGAAGGAGCCGATGCCAGCGGCGCTGCGGCGGGCAAGGCCGCGCACCAGGGCCACGGCGGTAGCGATGCCCACGGCGGCGGAGGCGAAGTTGTGGAAGGCCAGGCCCACCATCTGGCTGAAGTAGCTCATAGTGCTCTCGCCGCCGTAGTTCTGCCAGTTGGTGTTGGTCAGGAAGCTGACCGCCGTGTTCCAGGACAGCCACTCGTTGAGGCCGGCCTGACCCTGCGGGTTGAGCGGCAGCGCCCCCTGCGCGCGCAGGATGACGTAGAGCGACACGAGGCCGACGACGCTGAAGCCGATCAGCGAGAGCAGGTAGACGTACCAGGTCATGTCCTCGTCTTCGCGCACGGCGGTGAGGCGGTAGATGGCGCGCTCCAGCGGGCGCATCACGGGATGCAGGAAGGTGCGGCCTCCCGTGAAGACCCTGTACATATACGTGCCCACCGGCTTGGCCGTGAGCAACAGGATAACGCTATAGAGGGCCCAATTGATGAGGGCATCGCCGCTGAACATGGTTAGAAGACCTCCGGGCGGACCAGCGCCACGAACAGGTAGACCAGGATGGCTACCGCGACCACGGTCAGGATCACGTTCTCGATCATCGCCGCACTCCACTGCCCATCAGCCGCTCACAGCCGGCCGCAAAGGCGATGTTGAGGGCGAAGAAGCCCAGCGTCGCCAGCACAAAGATAATGTCAGCCATGCTCTCTGTCCTCCTTTGTCAGTAGTGACAAACGTTAGAACGTAGGATCGGCCTGCGACTAAAGTCGCATGGCACACCACGGACACTGACGTGTCTCATCGCGCGTTGCCGTCACGACTTTAGTCGTCGTTCTTTGCCATGCGACTTGGGTCAAAGGTCTACGTCACGTTGTACTATCGTTATCGAAGTCGAACGAGTCGGGACGCGGACCGTCCGCGCTGAGCACGAGAATGTGCCCGTCAGCCGGTCACATCCGGCCGCCACTCCCAACGCGACGAGCGCACTACAGGCGATCCAGCCCACCAGCAACGTCGCGGATAACACGGTCTCTATCCTCCATTCACGCCGTTCACGCCATCGGCGGCGCTGACGACAGCAGCCTCGGCCCCGTTAGCCGCAGGATGTCCCAGGAATTGCGCGACCAACCGCAGCAGCGACTCCATGGGGAAGGGTTTCTCCAGCACGCCCGCGGCGCCGAGGTCGTCGCACAGGCGGGGGTTGGGCCGCAGCGCCGACATCACGATGACGGGAACATGGGCGTAGCCGGCCGCGCGCAGGGCGCGGAACACCTCCCAGCCCGATCCGTCGGGCAGGTCGATGTCGAGCAAGGCCAGCGCGGGCCGCTCCCGGTGTAACTCGTCCAGCGCCTTGGCCACGGACATCGCGCTACGCGTGGGGTAGCCGCGCGCGACCAGATTGCGCGTGACGGAGCGGACGATGGTGGGGTCGTCTTCGACCACCAGGATCGGGCCAGCCATGATAACCTCCTTGCGACCAACGATTGTGCATCGTCAGCATACAAAGGAGGGTATAAACAACCCGTAAACGGGGAGGCCAAAGGGATAAATAATTATAAACGGCGGACGTTTATTTAACGCCGTCAGGGACCGTTGCTCTCGTCCTCGCCCGGCGCCGGTCCGGCCAGCAGGCGGTAGCCGACGCCGGGCTCGGTGACGATGTAGCGCGGGTGTGGCGGGTCGTCCTCGATCTTACGCCGCAGCCGGTTGATGAAGACGCGCAGGTACTGCGTCTCGCCCTCGTAGGTCGGCCCCCACACGTCGGCGAGCAAGAGGCGATGCGTCACGACTTTACCGGCGTGGCGCATCAGGTACGACAGTACATCGAACTCACGGGGTGTGAGGTCGAGCTGAGCATCGGCGCGCCAGGCCCGGTGAGTTTCGAGGTTGAGGCGCAGCGCGCCCACCCGCACGGTCCCGTCGGCGCTTGGCGTGGACGGCGGGCGGCGCAACAGCGCGCGGACGCGCGCCAGCAGTTCGTCCATGCCAAACGGTTTGGTCAGGTAGTCGTCGGCGCCAAGGTCGAGCGCTTGCACCTTGGTCGCCTCCTCGCCACGGGCGGAGAGCACCAGGATGGGCGCCTGCGACTCCTGGCGCAGGGCGCGACAGACATCCAGACCCGAGAGGCCGGGCAGCATCAGGTCGAGCACGACCAGATCGGGCCGGTGCAGGGCGAACTGCTCCAGGGCGTCTTCGCCGTTCTCAACCGCCGTGACGGCATAGCCGCGCGCCGCCAGATTGGCGCGCAGGGTACGCCGGATGGCCGGTTCGTCGTCGACCACGAGGATGCGCGCTCCGCTCATGCCATCACCTCGTCACCTCATCCCGGGGTTGCACATCATGGGTCGCATTGGTAGCGCCCAGCATCAATCCATGACGGACCGTATCGCCGTATCGCCGCGTCACTGTGTCACCGCGCCGTCCGCGCGGCCGGAGCGTCCGTGAGCGGCGCGTCGGCACCACGGCGGCCGCGCTCCGCCTCGACCGGAAGGATGACCGTGAACGTGCTGCCCTGACCGGGCGTGCTGTCCACGGCGACGCGTCCGCCGTTCGCCTCGACGAGCCCCTTGACGATGGCCAGGCCCATGCCGGCGCCGCCGGTGCGCCGGGCGGTGGCGGCCACGCGGTAGAACTTGTCGAAGATGCGGGCCTGCTCGGAGCGGG
>JAABUX010002127.1_pt1 | contig 28548 bp, 24 predicted proteins | sample 5561851 | NCBI WGS metagenome assembly JAABUX01 (sample SAMN10711883, study PRJNA513361) | rock metagenome | isolation source: Antarctica rocks | place: Antarctica: Victoria Land, Richard Nunatak red sandstone | collected 2016-01-03 | reverse complement strand
ACGCCTCTGATGAGGCGCAAACAACGTCGCTCAGCTATGACGGATCCAGCATCACGTCACGCCTCGCAAGCAGACTGTGGCGACAGAATTTTTGGTGCGAAATCCCTGGGACCAGCACGGAGATTGCCCTCGCCGCGGCCGTCTGCGCCCTGCTGGCCGGCGTGCCGGCCGGGATCGGGCTGGCCCGCTACCGGTTCCGCGGACGGGGCCTCGTCGGCACCCTGCTGCTTTCGCCGCTCACCGTGCCCGGCGTCGCCTTGGGCCTCGGCATCTACGTCTTCGCCGTCTGGGTCGAGGAGAACACCGGCGCGCCGCTCAGCGGCTCCCTGCCGATGCTGGTCGCGGCCCACGTGCTGATCACGACGCCGTGGGTCGTCCGGCTGTGCCTCGCCGGCTTCGCCAACCACGACCGCGCGGCCGAGGAGGCCGCCGCCAGCCTCGGCGCCCGTCCCGGGGCCGTGATCTGGCGCGTCACCCTGCCGGCGATGCGGCCCGGCATCGTCGCCGGCGCGCTGTTTGCATTCATCGTCTCGTTCGAGAATCTGGAGATGACGATTTTCCTGGTCGGCCCCGGCATGAACACGCTGCCGAACGCGGTGCTGCAATACCTGATCTACCGCATCGACCCGCTGGTCGCCGCGGTCGCGGTCGTGCAGATGGCGCTGGTCGGCGCGGCGCTCGTTGCGCTGGACCGCTTCGTGCGGCTCGCGCAGGTGCTGAAATGAGCGCCTCGCTCGCGCTGCGCGGCCTGACCCGGCGCTACGGCGCGCACCTCGCGGTGGACGGCCTGACGCTCGACGTGGCGCCCGGCGAGCTGCTCGTGCTGCTCGGCCCGTCCGGCTGCGGCAAGACCACCACGCTGCGCATGGTGGCCGGCTTCGTGGAGCCGAGCGGCGGCGCCATCACGCTCGACGGCCAGGACGTGACCCGCCTGCCGCCCCACCGCCGCGAGATGGGCATCGTGTTCCAAAGCTACGCCCTGTTCCCGCATCTGAGCGTCGAGCGCAACGTGGCGTTCGGCCTTGAGATGCGCAACGTGCCCAAGGCCGCGCGAGCAACCCGCGTTGCCGAGATGCTGCAACTTGTAAAACTCGAACCCTACGCCGGCCGCCTGCCGCGGCAGCTTTCGGGCGGGCAGCAGCAGCGGGTCGCGATCGCCCGGGCGCTCGCCATCCATCCGCGCCTGCTGCTGCTGGACGAGCCGCTGTCCAACCTCGACGCCGCGCTGCGCCAGGAGGTCGCCCGCGAGATGCGGATCATGCAGCGGGACAGCGCGCTCACCACGGTCATGGTCACGCACGACCAGGACGAGGCGATGGCGATGGCGATGGCCGACCGGCTCGTGGTCATGCGCGACGGGCGGGTGGAGCAGGTCGGCCGCCAGGAGGACCTTTACGAGCGTCCTGCCTCGCCCTTCGTCGCAGGCTTCATCGGCCACAGCAACCTGCTGCCCGGCACCCTGCGCGACGGCGCGGTCCTGGCCATCGAGGGCGAGCAGGTCGCCCTTGCCGGCCGCGACGGCGTCCTGGACCAGGCCGCCCGGCACGCCGCCGGCACCCGGCTCGACCTGATGTTCACCCCGGCCGCCGTCGTGATCGGCATCGTCTCCTTCAACCTGCCCTACCTGATCCTCACCGCCCAGAGCGTGTTCGAAGGCATCGACACGCGGCTTGAGGAGGCCGCGCAAGGCCTCGGCGCCGCGCCCTCGCGCGCCTTCTGGCGCGTGGTCTGGCCCTTGGCGCTCCCCGGCATCGGTGTCGCCGGCGTCCTCTGCTTCATCCTCGGCATGAACGCCTACGCCACCCCGGTGCTGCTCGGCGGCCCCCGTTTCCACATGATGGCGCCGCTGCTTTACTGGGAGTTCGGCACCAACAACAACTGGCCGTTCGCGGCGGCGCTCGCCTTCGTCCTGATGGGCACCACGCTGCTGCTGACGCTCTCGGCCAACGTCCTCATCCCCCGCCGCTACCGCGCTTGAAGGAGGCCCGAATGGACCCATCGCCGCTCCCGTTCGACGCGGACGACATGCTGGCGGCGCTCCGCCCCTGGGTGGAGTGCGAAAGCCCGACCCACGACGCCGCCGCGGTGAACCGCATGATGGACCTCGCCACCCGCGACCTCGCCCTCATGGGCGCGCGGGTGCAGCGGATTCCCGGCCGCATGGGCTACGGCGACTGCATCCGCGCGGCTTTGCCCCACCGCGGCCCCGGCACGCCCGGGCTGCTGCTGATGGGGCATATGGACACGGTGCACCCGGTCGGCACGCTCGCCGCCCTGCCCTGGCGGCGGGACGGCAACCGCTGCTTCGGCCCCGACATCTACGACATGAAGGGCGGCAACCTGCTGCTCCTGGAGGCAATCCGCCAGCTCGGCCGCGCCGGGATCGAGACCCCGCTGCCCCTCACGGTGCTGTTCACGGGCGACGAGGAGGTCGGCTCCCCCTCGACGCGCGACCTGATCGAGACGGAGGCGGCCCGGCACGCCGCCGTCCTGGTGCCCGAACCCGGCGGCCCCGGCCACGAAGTCGCCACCGGGCGCTACGCCATCGCCCGCTTCGCCATCGAGGCCACCGGACGCCCCAGCCACGCCGGCGCCCGCCTCGCCGAGGGCCGCTCCGCCATCCGCGCCATGGCCCAGCGGATTGTCGAGATCGAGGACATGACCACCGACGACTGCACGTTCAGCGTCGGCGTGATCCGCGGCGGCGAGTGGGTCAACTGCGTCGCCACCACCTGCACCGCGCAGGTGCTGAGCATGGCCAATCGCCAGGCCGACCTCGACCGCGGGGTCGGGCGCATGATGGCACTTGCCGGCACCGCGGACGACGTGCGTTTCACCGTGGCGCAAACCGTGACCCGGCCGGTGTGGGAACCGGACGCCCGCACGCTGGCGCTCCATGCCCAGGCCGGGGCGGTGGCGCGGCACGTCGGCATTCCCCTGCCCCATCGCAGCGCCGGCGGCGGCTCCGACGGCAACTTCACCGGCGCCATGGGCATCCCCACCCTGGACGGCCTCGGCGTCCTTGGCGGAGGCGGCCACACGCTGCAGGAGCATCTGCTGGTGGACAGCCTCCTTACGCGGGGACGGCTGCTGGCCGGCTTTCTGGCGACGGTGACGGGCGGCTAACCCGCAGCGGCCGGACCGCCCGCGCAAACACAAGATGCAGCCTTGACAGCGGTCCTGCGTACGCGTCAGTGTAGTCTCAATTTAGAGATTTACTTGCTTTTCCGATATGAATTTCAATATTTGCAGAAGGACTGCTCAATGAAACGCCGCCTCGTCGCCGTTGCCGCAGCGTTGGCCGCCCTGATGGTCGCGGACACCTTGGTGGTCCCGGACGCCCAGGCGGCGCCGGCAGGCGAACCCGGCCGCGTGCCGTTCGACGTCGACAGCCCGCAGGTCCAGGAGCAGGCGCGCACGCTCGCCCGCAAGCCGCCGCTCGGCCCGATCCACGGACGCCGCATCGTCGAGGACCGCAGCGGGCGCAAGCAGGCCGGCAAGGCGTCCTTCTATGCGTCCTCGTTCCAGGGCAGGACGATGGCCGACGGCCGCCGCTTCAGCCACGCCGGCCAGGCCGCCGCGAGCAAGACCCTGCCGCTCGGCACCGTCGCCAAGGTGACCAACACCGAAACCGGCAAGACCGCCCAGGTGACGGTCGAGGACCGGGGACCCTATGTGGACGGACGCACCATCGACCTCACCAAGTCCTCCGCGCAGCAGATCGGGCTGGACAGCCATGCCGGCGTCGCCCCGGTGGTCGTGGCGCCCGTCGCGGTGCCGCAGCCGGACGGCTCGGTGAAGCCCGGCGCCGGCGCGCTTCCCGGCCCCGCGACCGCTTCGCCCCCCAGCTAACAGCCGCCGTCAGGACGCGGCTGCGGTCACAAGACCCAGCGCCCGGCGCAGCATCGTCAGCGTCGCTTCCGGCGTCATGAACCCAACATGCGCGGTCAGCGTCACGTTAAAGGAACGCTCCATCCGGGCCTCCTACGTCTGCCCGGACGCGGCCCGCGCCCGGCAAGCGCGCCACACCCGTTCCGGCGTGGCCGGCATGTCCAGATGCGCGATGCCCAGGGCGTCGGCGACGGCGCTCATGACCGTCTGCGGCGCGCCGATGGCGCCGGCCTGGCCCGCGCCCTTGGCGCCGAGCGGGTTGCGGGCGGTGGGATGCTCGTTGAAGCAGACCTCCAGCCAGGGCAGGTCGCTCGCCCGCGGCATGGTGTAGTCCTGGAACGAGGCTGTCAGGAGCTGGCCGCTCCCGTCATCATAGTGCACCGTCTCCATCAACGCCTGCCCGATCCCCTGCGCCAGGCCGCCCTGGACCTGGCTTTCCGTCAGCAACGGGTTGACCAGGATGCCGTAGTCGTCCGCCGCGACGTAGCGCAGCAGCGACACCGTCCCGGTCTCGGGATCGACCTCCACCTCCGCCACATGGGCGCCGTTCGGGAACACGAACGCTTCGTTCGGGTTGTGGGCGTCCGCGTCCAGCGTGCCGGCCGGCAGGGTGCGGATCATGTCCAGCAGGCTGATGCTGGCGCCCTCGGCGATCTGGAACAGGCCGTCGGTGAAGCTGACCCTCGCCTTGTCGGCCTGCAGCAGGCGCGCGGCCTCGGCGTGTGCCTTGGCCAGCGCCGCATCCACCGCCATGACCAGGGCGGTGCCGCCCATCGGCAGCGAGCGGGCGCCGCCGTGGCCGCCGCCCGATGCGATGCGGTCGCTGTCCGCCTGCACCAGCCGGCACTGTTCCACCGGCAGGCCGAGCCGGGTGGCAGCCAGTTGCGCAAAGCTGGTTTCGTGGCCCTGCCCGTTGGACTGCACGCCCGACAGCAGCTCGACCGTGCCGTCCCGCAGGAAGCGGACCGCGCCGTCCTCCCCGGGCTTGCCGCGGGATGTTTCGAGAAAGCAGGCCACGCCCAGGCCCAGCAGCCGCCCGCCCCGGGCGGCATCGGCGCGCCGGGCGGCAAACCCCGCGCGGTCCGCCGCCCGCAGCGCCGCGGCCAGGTTGTCCCCGAACCGCCCGGTATCCATCGTGATGCCCAGCGCGCTCGTGTAGGGGAACTCCCGGATCAGGTTGGCCTCGCGCAGCGCCACGCGGTCCCGCCCCAATCGGTGCGCGGCGGCGTCCACCAGGCGCTCGACGACGTAGTTGGCCTCTGGCTTCCCAGCCCCCCGGTAGGCGTCCACCGGCACGGTGTTGGTGAAGGCGCCGCGCACGTCCATGAACACCGCGGGGATGGCATACAGGCCCCCCATCGCCGTCGCGGGCGCCACGGTTTGCGCGCTGGGTCCGAGGGCGGAAACATAGGCGCCCATGTTGGCCGTGGTTTCGACATGCAGCGCCAGGAAGCGCCCGTCCGCGTCCAGCGCCAGCCGCGCCCGCGTCAGGTTGTCGCGGCCGTGCACCCCGGACAGGAAATCCTCCGTCCGGTCGGCGGTCCAGCGCACGGGCCGGCCCAGGCGCCGGGCCGCCCACAGCAGCGCGACATGCTCGGGATACAGCACGTTCTTCATGCCGAACCCGCCGCCGACATCATGGCAGACGACGTGGATCGTCCCGGGCGGCACCCCGAAGCAATGGGCCAGGTCGCGGCGGATGCCGTGCACATCCTGGCCGCTCAGCAGCAGGCGCATCCGGCCGGTCGCCGGGTCATGCTCGGCCAGCGCCGTGCGCGTTTCCAGCGACGCAGCGACGACGCGGTTGTTCACCAGGTCCAGGCCGACCGTGTGGGCCGCCGTGGCGAGCGCCGCCGCCACCGCCGCCCGGTCGCCCCGCTCGTAGCGGTAGGCCAGGTTGCCCGGCGCTTCCGGCCAGACCTGCGGCGCGCCCGCAGCCAGCGCATCGCCCAGCGCCGCAACCGCCGGCAGGTCGTCGTAGTCCACGATCACCTGCTCCAAGGCGTCCCGGGCCGCGGCGGCGCTGTCCGCCGCCACCAGGGCGACGGCTTCCCCGACATGGCGCACACGTCCGGACGCCAGCGCATGGCGCGGCGGCACGACCAGCGACGCATCCGGCGGCAGCGTCATGGCGCAGGGGATCGGGCGGATGCCGTCGGCGAGCAGGTCGGCCCCGGTGAACACGCCCTGGACCCCCGGCATGGCGGCGGCTTCCTGCGTTTGGATGCCAACGATGGCCGCATGGGCGTGGGGCGACCGCAGCACGAGCGCATGCAGGTGCCCGGCTGCCGGCACGTCGTCCGCATACCGCCCGGCGCCGCGCAGAAACCGCTCGTCCTCCAGACGCCGCAGCGAGCGCGCGTCGTCGGCGTTGCGGGTCATCGTCGGCATCTCCCCTGAAGGCCTCAGCCGCCCATGCCGAACCTGCTTGGACACTATATTCGCCCTATGCGCTTGTGAAGGCGTCGCTTCACGGGGCTAGGCCGCGCCCGGAGAGGCGCGTATCGTGGCCCGAGCAGCCCGCAAAGGGCGCCCATCGGGGAGGGGACCGGGATGTCCACAGCCACACGCCTGCTTGCCGCCGCCTGCATGACGGTCGCCGCGCTCGGCCCGGCACAGGCGGCAGACGGGCCGACGGAGATCAAGGTCGGCACACTGTATGCCGGGTCGGGCCAGTTGGCCAGCGCGTCGGTGCCGCTGCACGCCGCCCTGGAATGGTGGGCGGACGGGCTGAACAAGCAAGGCGGGGCGTTCATCAAGGGCTTCGGCAGGCGCGTCCCGGTCCGCCTGGTTTCCTACGACGACCAAAGCTCCCCTTCGCTGGCCGGCAATCTGACGAACCAGCTCGTCACCCGCGACAAGGTGGACATCCTGCTGTCCGACAGCACCTCGGTGATGACGGCCGCCTCCGTGCCGGTGGCCCGCGACCATAAGATGCTGCTGTGGGACATCACCGGCAGCAGCCCCAACTTCTTCAGCCCCGACAACCCCTACATCGTGCTGCTGGGGCTGGCGGCGACCGACCGGTATCCCAAGACGCTGGCGGACTTCGTGGGCCAGATGCCCAAGCTCGGCATCAAGACCGTGGCGCTGCTCTACAATACCGCGGACTACACGGCCTTCCAGGCCGCCGCCGTCCGCCGCGCCGTGCAGGCCACGCCCGAGCTGAAGCTCGTGTTCGACCGCGGCGTGCCGGCCAACACCACCGATTACACGCTGCTGGTCAACAACGTGGAGGCCGCGAAGCCCGACGCCCTGCTGGAATTCGGCTACCCCGCCAACGAGATCGCCTTCCTGCACGCGCTGCAGGACAACGGTAGCAAGTTCAGGTTCCTGTTCACCGCCTACGGCCTGACCGAGCTGGCGCTGATGCGGACCAACGGCGTGTCCGACCAGCTCGCGCACAGCTACGCGCTCGCCAGCCCGGCGCTTTACGAGTTCAAGGTCAACTACGGCCTGGACCGCGACCACTTCAAGGAGGCCTTCGAGCATTGGGTCAGCAGCCATAAGCTGCCCGGCGTCGAGTTCGGCTTCAACGCGCTGGCGGGCTACCAGGCCGGGCTGGTGATCGAGAGCGCGCTGGCGGAGGCCGCGAGCCTGGACCAGATGGAGCTGCGCCGGGCGGTGTTCACCTTGTCGGGCAAGCTGCAAACCCTCGCCGGGCCGTTCCTCCTGGCGCCGGACGGGTCGCAAAGCGGGGAGACTTTGCCGCTCGGCCAGATCGTGCCCGGACGCGAGGTCGACGGCGAGTACGGCCTCAACATCGTCTGGCCCGCGGACCTCGCGACCGCCAAGCCGATCTACCCGGCGCCCTGACCCGTGCTGTCCTACGCGCTCGCCGCCGGGATCATCTTCGGCCTTTACTTCGCACTGGTCGGAGTGGGGATGAACCTGGTGTTCGGCGTCATGCGGATCGTCAACCTGGCGCACGGGGACATCATCATGCTCGGCGCCTTCGCGGCGTTCTGGATGTTCCGCAGCCTCGGCCTGCCGCCGCCGGCCGTGGTCGCGCTCAGCTTCGCCGCGTTCTTCCTCCTGGGCCTGCCGCTCTACTACCTGCTCGTCCCCCGCCTGTCCCGCGCGCCCGAGCCGGAGATGCTGTCGCTGATCCTGTTCTTCGGCCTGTCGCAAACCATCGAGGCCGCCGCGGCCATGCTGTTCGGCAACTCCGAGCGGTCCATCCCCGGCCGCCTGCTGGGCGGCGGCCCCGTGCCGTTGCTGGGGCAGACGGTGCCGTTCGCCTGGGTCTATGCCGGGGGCGTGTCGCTGGCGATGCTGGCCGGGGTCTACCTGTATCTGTACCGCAGCCGCATCGGCCGTCAGACCCGGGCGGTCATGGCCCAGCGGGAGGAGGCCGTGGGCATCGGCATCGATGTCCACCGCGTGTCGGCCATCGCGTTCGGCGCGGGCGCCGGGCTGGCGGCGGTGGCCGGGGTGTTCGCGCCCTTCATGCTCGGCAGCTTCACGCCGTCGCTGGGCATCCCGCTCGACCTCACCGCCTTTGCGGTCATCGTCATCGGGTCCCTGGGCAACCCGCTGGGGACGGTGCTGGGCGGCGTGATCTTCGGGGTCTGCCTGATGCTGATGCGGACCTATCTGAGTTCCTTTGCCGACCTGCTGCCGAACCTCGTGCTGATCGGGGTGCTGCTGGTCCGGCCGACGGGGCTGCTGGGCCGGCAGGTGCGCCATGCGTAGGGGCCTCCTGCACGAAGGATTGACGCGCGACCTGCTGCTGGTCGTGGCGCCGCTGCTGGCGGCCTTTGCGGTGCTGCCGTCGCTCTACGACAACGGCATGCTGCTGCTGAACTTCGTGGTGTTCCTGGTGCTGGCGCAGGGGCTGAACCTCACCTACGGCTTTTCCGGCTACCTGCCGTTCGGCTACGTCGGCTTCTTCGGCGCCGGCGCCTACGGCTTTTCCATGCTGGTGACGCTTGCGGGCACGCCGCCGGTGCTGGCGGTGGCCGGGGGCGGCGGGGCGGCGCTGCTGGCGGGCCTGCTGCTCAGCCCGCTGCTGCGCTTGCAGGGCGCCTACTTCGGCCTGGCCAGCCTGGCCGCGTCCGAGGCGCTGCTGCACCTGGTCGGCAACCCGAACCTGCAGGACGTGACCGGCGGCCCCTACGGCGTGCGGCTGTCCCTGCCCTATGCCCCGGCGCTCACCTACGGCATGGCGCTCGGCATCCTGGCGCTGGTCATGGGGCTGGTCGCCTGGCTGTGGCATTCCCGCTTCGGCCTGCGGCTGCAGGCGGCGCGCGACAATCCGCTGGCGGCGTCCATGGCGGGGATCGACGTCGTGCGCGGGCGCCTCGTGGTCTGGCTGGCCAGCGCGCTGGCGGCCGGGCTGGTCGGGGCGGTGTTCGCCTGGCGCGCGTCCACCTTCTTCCCGGAATCCGTGTTCGACATCAACTTCAGCATCTTCGCCATCGTGTTCACCCTGTTCGGCGGCGCCGGCACGCTGGGCGGCCCGGTGCTGGGCGTGCTGCTGCTGTATGGCCTTTACAACGCCATCGGCGTGTCCGCCCCGCAGTACTTCCAGCTCACCTACGGCGTGCTCATCATGCTGCTGGTGCTGTTCTTCCCCGAAGGCCTGGCCGCCATCCCCCGCCGCCTGGCCCTGCGCCTGCGTGTCCGGAAGGGCCTGCCCGCCCATGGTTGACCGGCATGGGGCTGAGCCGCTGCTCCGCGCCACCGGCGTCACCAAGCGCTTCGGCGGGTTCCAGGCCTTGGGCGGCGTGGACCTGACGGTTGCCGCGGGGGAGATCGTCGGCCTGATCGGCCCCAACGGCTCCGGCAAGACGACGGCCATCAACGTCATCAGCGGCCTGCTGCCGGCGGATGGCGGCACCGTGCTGCTGGACGGCGTGTCCATGGGCGCCCTGCCCGCGCACCGCCGGGCCGCCCGCGGCATCAACCGGACGTTCCAGGTGCCCAAGCCCTTCCCGAGCCTGACGGTGCGGCAGAACCTGGAGGTGGCCGTCCACGGCCCCGGGACGCCGCCCGACCTGGACGCCCTGCTGCACAGCGTCGAGCTGGGCCACCTCGCCGCCCGGCGCGCGGGCGAGCTGACCAGCGTGCAGCAGAAGATGCTGGACCTCGCCCGCGCGCTCGCCACCAGCCCGCGCCTGCTGCTGGTGGACGAGCTGGCCTGCGGCCTGAACCCGGCGGAGCTGGAGCGCATCGCCGCCCGCCTGCGCGCCTTGGCGGAAGCCGGCCTCGGCCTGGTGGTGGTGGAGCACCTGATGCCATTCATCGACCGCCTGACCCACCGCGTGGTGGTGATGAACGCCGGACGTGCCATCTTCGGCGGCAGCCTGCGCGACGCGGCGCGCGACCCCCAGGTGGTCGAGGTGTTCCTGGGCGCCCCCGGCGAGGCGCCCGCCATCGCGTCCGGGGTGGCGGCATGACGGCGCTGCTGCAGGTGTCCGGCCTGCAAGCCGGCTACGGCGCGATGCAGGTGCTGTGGGGCATCGACCTCGACGTGGCGGAGCACGAGACGGTCGTGCTGCTCGGCCCCAACGGCGCGGGCAAGACGACGCTGCTGAAAACCCTGGTCGGGCTGCTGCCGGCCCGCGCCGGCGCCATACGCTTCCGCGGGCAGGACATCGCCGGCCTGCCCGCCCGCGCCCGGGTCCGCCTGGGCCTCAGCTACATGTCGGAGCTGGGCATCTTCCCCGGCCTGACCGTGGACGAGAACCTCCGCCTCGGCGCGCTGTTCGTGGACGGCGCCGCGGCCCGGCGCCGGCGGGACGGGCTGTATGCCCTGTTCCCGGTGCTTGCGGAGAAGCGCCGCCAAGGCGGCGGCAGCCTGTCGGGCGGGCAGCGCAAGATGCTCGGCATCGCCAAGGCGCTCGCGGCCGAGCCGAAGCTGCTGGTGATGGACGAGCCGTCGTCCGGGTTGTCCCCGCTGCTGGTGTCCACGGTGATCCGCTCGCTGGCCGAGTGCCGCGAAGGCGGCCTGTCGCTGCTGGTCGCCGAGCAGAATGTGAAGTTCCTGGACCTCGGCGACCGCGTGTTCACCCTGGAAGGCGGACGCGTCGCGTTTGGCGGCACGCCCGCGGGCCTGCGCGCCGACGACGGGCTGCGCCGCGCCTATTTCGGGCTGGGGGTGTAGCCATGCTGCCGCCCAGCCTCGACGACGTGCTTCCCGCCCCATGAGCATCCTGCCCCGGAGACCCGCATGAGCGACCAGCTTGCCGACAGCGCCGAGCGCCTGTTCACCGCCCATGTCACCAGGGACGTGCTGCAAGCGGCCGAGGCCGGCACGTTTCCGCAGCCCTTGTGGGACGCGGTGGCGGAGGCCGGGTTCACCGCCGCCCTGCTGCCGGAAGAGGCCGGCGGCTTCGGCGCGACGGTGGCCGAGGCGATGCGCCTGGTGCAGGCCGCAGCCTTCCACGCCGCCCCGGTGCCGCTGGCGGAGACGATGCTGGCGGGCTGGCTGCTGGCCCGCGCCGGGCTGCCGGTGCCGCCGGGCGTGCTGACGCTGGCGCCGGTCCGGCGCGGGGACGCGCTGAGACTGCGGCGGGAGGGCGGCGGGTGGCGGCTCACCGGGACGGCAGCCCGCGTGCCCTGGGGCCGCGACGCCGCCGCGCTGGCCGTCCTGGCCGAGGGGCCGGACGGGCCGATGGCCGCGTCCGTTCCCGCCCCCGGCACCGTGGCGCAGGACGTGAACCTGGCCGGCGAGCCGCGGGACACCCTGGCGTTCGACGCCGCTTTACCCGGCGGGGCCGTCGCCGCCGCCCCGTTCGACGCCGCCGGGCTTCGCGCCACCGGCGCCGCGGTCCGCACCGTGCAGATCGCCGGCGCCCTGTCCCGCGCGCTGGCCATCAGTGTGGAGTACGCGCAGACCCGCGTGCAGTTCGGCCGGCCCATCGGCAAGTTCCAGGCGATCCAGCACAACCTGGCGATCCTGGCCGGGCAGTCCGCCGCCGCCCTCGCCGCCGCCGACATGGCGGCGGACGCGCTGGCCGGCGATCTGTCGCCCTTGGTGATCGGCGCCGCGAAGGCCCGTGCCGGGGAGGCCGCGAGCGTCGCCGCCGGGCTGGCGCACCAGTCGCACGGGGCCATCGGCTTCACGCAGGAGTACCACCTGCACCCCTTCACCCGCCGCCTGTGGTCCTGGCGCGACGAGTTCGGCCATGAGGCCGAATGGAACGCCCTGGTCGGCCGCGCCGCGCTGCAGGCGGGGCCGGACGGGCTGTGGCCGGCGCTGACGGCCGCCTGATGCCGCCGCTCGACGCCCTGCTGTCGCCGGCTTCCGTCGCGGTCGTCGGCGCTTCGCCGGAGCCGGACCGCATCCGCGGCCAGCTCCTGTCCCTGCTGCGCAAGAACGGGTTCCCCGGGCGCATCGTGCCGGTGAACCCCAGCTACAGCGAGATCCACGGCCTGCCCTGCTTCCCCACCGTCGCCGCGGCCGGCGGGACGGTGGACGTGGCGCTGGTCGCCATTCCGGCTGGGCGCGTGCTGCCGGCGCTGGAGGAATGCGCCGCCGCCGGGGTGCGCTACGCCGCCGTGATCTCCTCCGGCTTCGCGGAGGACGGCGCGGCGCCGGAGGGATTGCAGGACCAGGTGGCGGCGCTGGCCCGGCGGACCGGGATGCGCGTGCTCGGCCCCAACGGGGAAGGGTTCCACAACGAAACCGCCCGGGTCAGCGCCACCTTCAGCCCGGCGGTGGACCGGGACGCCGACGACAACCCGGTCGCGGTGCGCGCCCGCCTCGGCATCGTCGCGCAAAGCGGCGGCATGGGCTTCGCGCTGTACAACCGCGGCCGGGCGCTGGGCCTGTCGTTCAGCACCGTGGTCACCACTGGCAACGAGGCCGACCTGACCGCGGCCGACATCCTGGCCCACATGGCCGCCGACCCCGACACGGCGGGCGTGCTGCTGTTCCTGGAAACGGTGCGGGACCCCGCCGGCTTCGCCGCCGCCGCCGCGGCAGCCCGTGCGGCGGGCAAGTTCATCGTCGCCATCAAGGCGGGCCGCTCCGCCGCGGGCAAGGCCGCGGCCGCCTCCCACACCGCCAGCATGGCCGGGTGGAACTCCGGCTACGACGCCCTGTTCCGCCGGCACGGCATCCACGCCGCCGCCGAGCTGGAGGAGGCGCTGACGCTCGCCGCGGCGCTCGCCTCCAACCCGCCGGCTGCGGGCGGGCGGGTCGCCGTCGTCACCATATCGGGCGGCGCGGGGGCCTGGTCCGCGGACGTGCTGGAAGACGCGGGCCTGACCCTGCCGGAGCTTTCGGCCGCGACGCAGGCGGAGATACGCGGCTTCATTCCCAGCTACGGGTCTGCCCGCAACCCGGTGGACCTGACCGCCGGGGGCGCCCAGGGCGGCGGCACGCTGCGGACGGTGGAGCTGCTGACCCGCGATCCCGGGGTGGACCAGGTCGTCGTCGTGACCACCCTCGCCAACCCGGCCCGCGTCGCCTTCGACGGCCCGGCGCTGCGGAGCCTGCTGGCCGAGCGGCGCAAGCCCGTGCTGTTCTACAGCTACACCCTGCCCTCCCCGCTCAGCCGGCAGGTGCTGGCGGACGCCGGCGCGGTGATCTGCCCGTCCATGCCGCTGCTGGCGCGGGCGGCGCGGGCGTTGGTTCCCGTCCCGGCCCCCGCCGTGCCGCCGCCGCGGGCGCTGCCGGACGCCGCGCGGGCGGCGCTGTCCGGTTCGGCCGGGCCGGTTGCCGAGCACGCGGCCAAAGCGGCGCTGGCCGCCTGCGGCGTTGCCCTGGCGCCGTTCCGCCTCGTTGCGCGGCGCGAGGACCTGGCGGCCGCCGCCGCGGCGCTGGGCTTCCCGCTGGCCGTCAAGATCCAGTCCCCCGCCCTCCCGCACAAGACGGAGGCCGGCGGGGTGCGCCTCGGGATCACGGACCTGGCCGGGCTGAAAAACGCCTTCGACGCCGTGCTGGCCGGCGCCCGCGCCCATGCGCCGGACGCCCCGGTGGATGGCGTGCTGCTGGAACGCATGGCCCCGCCGGGCATCGAGGTCATCGTCGGCGCGGTGCGCGACCCCACCTTCGGCCCGGTCGTGACCGTCGGCGCCGGCGGGGTGATGGCGGAGCTGTATGCCGACACCGCCCGGCGGCTCGCGCCGGTGGACGCGGCCGAGGCGTTGGAGATGCTGCGCAGCCTGCGCAGCGCGCCGCTGCTGGACGGCTGGGGCGGCGCCCCGGCGTCCGACCTGCCCGCTCTGGCGCGGCTGGTGGCGGACGTGTCCGCCATCGCCTGCGCCGCCCGCGCGACGGTCGCGGAACTGGAGCTGAACCCCGTCATCGTCCATCCCGCCGGGCAAGGCTGCACGGTGGCGGACGCCCTGCTGGCGCTTTCCCCCGAGGAGGTCTGACCCCCATGCAAGCCCCATCCTTCGCCGCCCCGGCCTTCGCCGCCCCGCCCCGGACCACCCCGGCCGCCGAAACCCTGCGCGGGGAGGTCCGCGATTTCCTCGCCGACGAGCTGCGGGGCCGCACGCCGCAGCAGCGGGCCGCATCCTGGAGCGGGCACGACCGGGAGTTCAGCCGCAAGATGGGCGCGCGCGGCTGGCTCGGCATGACCTGGCCGCTTCAGTACGGCGGCCGTGAGCGCTCGGCGCTGGAACGCTACGTCGTGCTGGAGGAGGTGCTGGCCGCGGGCGCCCCGGTCGGCCATCACTGGGTCGCCGAGCGGCAAAGCGGGCCGAGCATCCTGCGCCACGGCACGGAGGCCCAGCGCCAGGCCATCCTGCCGCGCATCGCCGCCGGCGAGTTGTCGTTCTGCATCGGCATGAGCGAGCCGGACTCCGGGTCGGACCTGGCCGCCGCCCGCACCCGGGCGCAGCGCGTGCAGGGCGGCTGGCTGGTGAACGGCACGAAGGTATGGACCTCCTCCGCCCACTTCGCGGACTACATGATCCTGTTCTGCCGCACGGGCGCGTCCTCCGGCAACGGGTCCGACGACCGCCACGCCGGGTCCAGCCAGTTCCTGGTGGACATGGCGCAGGCGCGGTCCGCCGGCATGGCCGTGCGGCCGATCCGCGACATGCGGGGCGCCCACCACTTCAACGAGGTCGCGATCGCCGACCTGCTGCTGCCGGAGGACGCGCTGCTGGGCCAGGAGGACGACGGCTGGAAGCAGGTCACGGCGGAGCTGGCGTTCGAGCGGTCCGGCCCCGACCGCTTCCTGTCCTCCTTCACCCTGCTGACCGAGGCCGTGCGCGCCCTGGGGCCGGACGCGCCGGAGCGCGCCGCCGCGGCCATCGGCCGGCTCACGTCGCACACCTTGGCGCTGCGCCGCCTGTCCCGCTCCGTCGCCGGCATGCTGCAGGACGGGCAGGACCCGGCCCTGCAGGCGGCGCTGGTCAAGGACCTCGGCAACACCTTGGAGCAGGAGACGGTCGAGGTGGTGCGCCTGCTGGTCGATGTGGAACCGTCGGAGGCCGAGGGCAGCACGGCGCTGTCCGCCGTCTTGGCGCACCTGGTGATGACGGCGCCGTCCTTTTCCCTGCGCGGCGGCACGCGGGAGATCCTGCGGGGCATGATCGCCCGGGGCTTGGGCCTGCGATGACCGACGTCCGCACGGGCCGGGACGGCCATGTCGGCATCGCCGAGATCTGCCGCCCGCCGCACAACTACTTCGACATCGCCCTGATCCGCGCGCTGGCCGAGGCGTTCGAGGGATTCGACGCCGACCCGGGCATCCGCAGCGTGCTGCTGTGCGCGGAAGGGCGCAATTTCTGCGCCGGGGCGGATTTCAGCAGCCCCGCCCGCGACACGGTGGGCGACCGCGGGGGCGGCCATCTTTACCAGCAGGCGGTGCGCCTGTTCCGCGGCGCGAAGCCCGTGGTGGCCGCGGTGCAGGGCGCGGCCGTAGGCGGCGGGCTGGGGCTGGCCCTCGTCGCGGACTTCCGGGTGGCGTCGGCGGAGTCGCGTTTCGCCGCCAACTTCAACCGCCTGGGCTTCCATCCCGGCTTCGGCCTCAGCGTCACCCTGCCGCGGGTGGTCGGGCCGCAGCGGGCGGCGCTGCTGTTCTACACCGGGCGCCGCATCGGCGGCGAGGAGGCGCACGGCCTCGGCCTGGTGGATGTGCTGGCGCCCGCGGACGGGCTGCGCGCGGCGGCGCTGGCGCTGGCGGCGGAGATCGCCGGGTCTGCGCCGATTGCCGTCGCCGCCACCCGCAGCACCCTCCGGCGCGGCCTGGCCGACGCCGTGGCGGCCGTCACCGACCACGAGCTGGAACAGCAGGAGCGGCACTTCGCGACGGAGGACTTCAAGGAGGGCGTGCGCGCGATGGCGGAGCGCCGCCCGCCGTCGTTCCAGGGCCGCTGATGAGGTGATCCGCCCTTATACAGACGGCTTGGTTGAATGACCGTTGTCCGCCGCCCGTATTACACCCGAGACCTGGCGCGTGTGATCGGCACGGTCGGCGCGTATCCCTGCGGTACCCAAAGTCCCACACCGCCAGTTGCCCTTCAAATCCTTACGTTTCCCGGCTGAAACCGAGGCGTCGTTTGAGCCTATAGCTGCTGCGGCACGAAGCGTCAGGCAGGGCGTTGGTGCAGTTCTTGCCAGAAGGCGACCGGAGCAGCGATGACCGAGCAGCTCGAACACCCCACGGCCCCGTTGCGTCCGGACGTCCGGCCCGGCCCCTAGCCCGGCCAAGACGCGCCGGCGCCCGTGGCTGGCCTGGATCATCGCACTGGTGGTCATCGGCCTGATCGGTGTTGCCGGATGGCGGCTGCTCGGCCACCGCGACCAGCCGCAGGGCGCCGGGCGGACGGGCGCCGGCGCGCCCCAGCCGGTGGAGGTCGCGACCATCGGCACCGGCGACATCGACCTGGTGCTCACCGGGCTGGGCGCGGTGACGCCGCTGGCGACGGTGACGGCCAAGACGCAGATCAACGGCCAGTTGCAGCAGATCGCCTTCACCGAGGGGCAACTGGTGCGCAAAGGCGACTTCCTCGCGCAGATCGACCCAAGGCCGTACCAGGTGGCGCTCGAGCAGGCGCAGGGCACGCTGGCGCACGACCAGGCGCTGCTGGCGCAGTCGAAGGCGGACAACACCCGCTACCAGACGCTCAACAAGCAGGACAGCATCGCGCGCCAGCAGGTCGAGGACCAAGTGTTCCTCATCAAGCAGTACGAAGGCTCCGTCATCACCGACCAGGCGGCCATCGACAGCGCCAAGCTGAACCTGGCGTACTGCCACATCACCTCGCCGGTGGACGGCCGGGTCGGCATCCGGCTGGTCGATCCCGGCAACTACGTGCAGACCAGCGACGCCACCGGGCTGTTCGTGGTCACGCAGTTGCAGCCGATCTCCGTGCTGTTCACCCTGCCGGAGGACGACGTGGCGCAGGTGCAGCGGCAGATGGCGGGCGGCACCCTGACGATGCAGGCGTATGACCGCACCAACACGCAGTTGGTCGCGTCCGGCACGTTGGCGACGACGGACAACCAGATCGACAGCACGACGGGGACGGTCAAGCTGCGGGCGAACTTCGGCAACGCCGACAATGCGCTGTTCCCCCAGCAGTTCGTCAACGCGCGGCTGCTGGTGCAGACGTTGAAGGGCGTGGTGGTGGCGCCGCAGGGGGCGGTGCAGACAGGGGCGCCAGGGCCGTTCGTCTACCTCGTCAAGCCCGGCGGCACCGTCGCGGTCCAGGCGGTCAAGACCGGACCCGGCGAGAACGGGACCGTGCAGATCCTCGATGGCTTGAAGCCCGGGGACCAGGTGGTGACGGACGGCCTGGACCGGCTGCGCGACGGCGCTCGCATCAGCGTTTCCCCGCCGCCGGGGCAGGATGCGGGCGGTGGCGCCAGCCCGGGGGGCCGCCGCGGCGGCAGCGAGCCGCCGGCGTCCAGCTCATGAGTGGTTTCGGTTGAACCCGTCTCGGCTCTTTATCCTCCGTCCGGTCGGGACGACGCTGCTGATGGCGGCGATCCTGCTGGTCGGCATCATCGCCTACCGGTTCCTGCCGGTGTCGGCGCTGCCGGAGGTCGATTACCCGACCATCCAGGTGCAGACCTTCTTCCCCGGCGCCAGCCCCGAGGTGATGACGGCGGCGGTGACGGCGCCGCTAAAGCGGCAGTTCGGGCAGATGCCGGGCTTAAGCCAGATGTCGTCGGTGTCCTCCGGCGGCGCGTCGGCGGTCACGCTGCAGTTCGCCCTCAACCTCAGCCTGGACGTGGCGGAACAGGAGGTGCAGGCGGCGATCAACGCGGCCACCAGCCTGCTGCCGTCCGACCTGCCGGCGCCGCCGATCTACAACAAGGTCAACCCCGCCGACACGCCGGTGCTGACGCTGGCACTCACCAGCAAGACGATGCCGCTCACGCAGATCGAGGACCTCGCCGACGTGCGGCTGGCGCAGAAGATCAGCCAGCAGCCCGGCGTCGGCCTCGTGTCCATCAGCGGCGGCAACCGCCCGGCCGTGCGCGTCGTCGTCAACCCGCGCGCGCTTTCCGCCTACGGCCTGGCCATCGACGACGTGCGGACGGTCATCGGCAACCAGAACACCGACACGCCGAAAGGCAGCTTCGACGGCGCCACCCGGAGCAGCACCATCAACGACAACGACTAGCTCACCAGCGCCGACCAGTACCGCAGCCTCGTCATCGCCTACAAGAACGGCCGCGCCGTCCACCTCGGCGACGTGGCCACCGTGATCGACGGCGCCGAGAACAACCAGCTCGCCGCCTGGGCAAACCGCACGCCGGCGGTGATCCTGAACGTGCAACGCCAGCCCGGCTCCAACGTGATCGCCGTGGTCAATGGCATCAAGGCGCTGCTGCCGAAGCTGCAGGCGGCGATGCCGGCTTCCATCGACGTGGCCGTGCTGAGCGACCGGACGACGACGATCCGCGCCTCCGTGGCCGATGTCGAGTTCGAGCTGGGCCTGGCGGTGGCCCTCGTCGTGCTGGTGATCTTCCTGTTCCTGCGCAACCTGCCGGCCACGCTGATCCCGTCGCTCTCGGTGCCGCTGTCGCTCGTCGGCACCCTGGCGGCGATGTACTTGCTGGGCTTCAGCCTGGACAACCTGTCGCTCATGGCGCTGACCATCTCGACCGGCTTCGTGGTCGACGACGCCATCGTCATGATCGAGAACATCGCCCGCCACGTCGAGGACGGCGACAGCCCGCTGGAGGCGGCGCTGCGCGGGTCGGCGGAGATCGGCTTCACCATCGTCTCGCTCACCGTGTCGCTGACCACGACGCCGATGCTGTGCGCGCTGTTCCTGCGGCCCGCCGCGCCGAAGGCGGGCCGGCGCCGCAGCTTCGGCGCCCGGGCGCAGGCGTTCTATGGCCGCACCCTGGCCTGGACGCTCGACCGCACCCCGCTGATCCTGGCGATCCTGGCCGCGACGGTCGTGCTGAACGTCGTCCTGCTGGCCGCCATCCCCAAGGGCTTCTTCCCCGTGCAGGACACCGGACGCATGATCGGCATCCTGCAGGCCGACCAGAGCATCTCCTTCCAGGCCATGAGCGACAAGCTCACGCAGATGATGGCAATCGTCCAGCGTGACCCGGCCGTCGAGGGCGTCGTCGGCGCGACCAGGGCCGGCGGCGGCGGCGGCGCGTCGCAAACCAACACCGCTAACATGTACGTGGCGCTGAAGCCGAAGGGCGGGCGCGACAGCCTCGACACTGTCACGAACCGGCTGCGGGGGGAGCTGTCGCGCGTGCCGGGCGCCCGGCTGATCCTGGTGCCGGCGCAGGACATCCGGGTGGGCGGGCGGCAAAGCAGCGCGGCCTACCAGTACGCGCTGCAGGCGGACAGCACGGCGGAGGCCTACGAATGGGCGCCGAAGCTGCTGCGCGCCCTGCAAGGCAACCCGGCGCTGCGCGACGTGAACTCCGACCAGCAGGAGGCCGGGCTTGAGACGCTGGTGACGATCGACCGGGCCACCGCGTCGCGGCTGGGGCTGACGATGAGCGAGATCGACAACACGCTGTATGACGCGTTCGGCCAGCGTGCGGTTTCGACCATCTACAACGCGCTCAACCAATACCATGTCGTGATGGAGGTGGCGCCCGAGTACTGGCAGGACCCGGACATCCTCCATCAGATCCGGGTCAGCATTGCCGGCGGCTCGCCCAGCGGGACGGCGGTGACGAACGCGCCTTCGGGCACGGTGACGGCGCTGGGGACAGCGGCAGCGGCCTCGGGGAGCAGCAATTCGCAGCGCAACGCGGCGCAGAACGCGCTGGCTGCCAGCGGCGGCAGCATCGCGTCGGCCGGGGCGGCGGTGAGCACGGGGCAGGAAACGATGGTCCCGCTTTCGGCGGTGGCGTCGTTCAGCCGCGGCAAGACGGCGCTATCCGTGAACCACCAGAGCCAGCTCGTCGCCGCGACCATCTCCTTCAACCTCGCGCCGGGCAAGTCGCTGGGCGACGCATCGGCGGTCATCAACCAGGCCGTGCAAGACCTGCACATGCCGGCCGACATCACCGGCGGCTTCGCGGGCACGGCGCAGGTGTTCCAGCAGTCGCTCGGCAACGAGGCGGTGCTGGTCGGGGCCGCGCTGCTGGCGGTCTACATCGTGCTGGGCGTGCTGTACGAGAGCTTCATCCATCCCATCACCATCCTGTCCACGCTGCCCTCCGCCGGGATCGGCGCGGTGCTGGCGCTGATGCTGTGCGGCACCGAGTTCTCGCTGATCGCCGTGATCGGCGTGATCGGCGTGATCCTGCTGATCGGCATCGTGAAGAAGAACGCCATCCTGATGATCGACTTCGCGCTGCACGCCGAGCGGACGCGGGGCGCGTCGAGCCATGACGCGATCTACCAGGCGTGCCTGATGCGGTTCCGGCCCATCACCATGACCACGGCGGCGGCGCTGCTGGGCGCCCTGCCGCTCGCCTTCGCCTACGGCAGCGGGTCGGAGCTGCGGCAGCCGCTGGGCATCTCCATCGTCGGCGGCCTGATCGTCAGCCAGGTGCTGACGCTGTACACCACCCCGGCGGTTTACCTGGCCCTCGACCGGCTGCGGCTGCGCCGGGGCGGACAGCCTGCAGCAGCGGCGGCAGAATGAGGCTGGGTTGGCTGGCCGCCCTGGCCTTGACGTCATGCATGGTGGGGCCGGACTACAGGCGGCCCCCGGCGGCCGGGGTGACGGCCGGGTTCAAGGAAGCGCCGCCTGGCTGGACGGTGGCGCAGCCGCAGGACGCGGCGCCGAAGGGCGAGTGGTGGTCGATCTACCATGACCCCCTGCTCGACCAGCTTGAGCGCCGGGTCGTCATCTCGAACCAGAACGTGCAGCAGTTCGAGGCGCAGTACCGGGAAGCGGCGGCGACGGTGGACATCGCCCGCTCCGCGCTGTTCCCGACCGTCACCGCCACGGGGAGCGCCACCCGCTCCCTGCGCGGCGGCCGCGGCTTCGGCGTCACCAACAGCGGGCTGGCGGGCACGGGGCTGACGGGCACGGGGACGACCGGCCTCGCGACCGGCGGGACCACGACGACCGGGCTCAGCAGCGGCAGCGGCGGCGCCGCGTCGAACTTCTACTCGGCCCAGGCCGCGGTCAATTGGGACCTGGACGTTTGGGGCCGCATCCGCCGCCAGGTCGAGAGCGACGTGGCGGCGGCGCAGGTGAGCGCCGCCGACCTCGCCAATGCGGCCCTGTCCGCGCAGGCGCTGCTGGCGACCGATTACTTCGGGCTGCGCGCCCAGGATGCCTTGGGCAAGCTGCTGACCAGCACCGTCGGCGCCTATGCCGACGCGCTCCGCATCGCGCAGAACCAGTACAACGCCGGCACCGCCAACCCGTCGGACGTCGCCGACGCGCAGACGCAGTTGGACACGGCCCGGGCCAGCCTGGTCAACGTCGGCGTGCTGCGGGCGCAGTACGAGCACGCCGTCGCCGTGCCGGCCGCGCCCGACGCCGTGCCGTCGGTCCTGCTGCAGCGGCGTCCGGACGTGGCCGCGGCGGAGCGGGCGATGCGGCAGGAGACGGTCTATACCAACGTCATCACCCAGCAGACCCTGCTGCTTGGCAACCAGGAAACCGCGTTGGCGGTCCAGCAGCAGCGCCTTGTCGCCAGCGTTGCCCTGGCCCAAGCTTTGGGCGGCGGGTTCGACCAGGCCGACTTGCCGACCCGAGACGATCTGGAGCGGGGCTTGCCCTTCCTGAAGTGAACGCCCGCGCCCTGGCTGAGGCCTCGCTCAAGGCCCCAGCATGCACCGGCATCTCAGCGAAGCGCTGCCGGCAGGACGGCGGTGCCTTCCTCCTGCACCGCCTGCAGCGAGCGCGGGTTCAGCCCGAGCGCGCGCAGGATCGTCGGCGCGATCTGCCGCGTTTCGACCACCTCGTCCACCACGTGCCCCGTGATGCCGGGTGCGCTCACGAGCAGGGCGACGTTGCGGTCGTCGTCGGCGAAGCCGCCGTGCTCGGACAGCTTGGTGCCCCCGGTGTAGATCACGCCATACTGCGGGAGCGCTATGAAATCCGGGGTGCGGCTGTCGGCCGCCGGGTCCTGGTAGATCAAGCGCAGCACCTCGCGTCCCGCCAACCCCGTGATCTTCAGCGCGTCGGCCTGGCCGAGCAGGTAGTCGTTCGCGGCGGCGCGGGCGGCGGCAGCGTCCTGCGGCGCGAGCCAGATCAGCGCCTCGTCGTCGGCGACGTGGAACGCGTAGCCGGGCGTCTTGGGGATCGGCGCATCCGAGACCGCCTGGCGCTTCGACCGGTCGATCGGCGACTGGCCATGCTTCGCGCTCACGACGATCAAGGTCTCGTCGGCCAGCCCGCGCGCCTGCAGCGCCGCCGCCATGCGGCCCACCGCGTCCTCCACGTAGGCGAGCTGCTGCGCCAGCGCGTTGCCCGGCGTCGCGTCCGCATCGAGATAGCCACCCGAAAGGCCTGGCACGTCGAGCAGGCCCGACTTGGCCAGCTTCTGACCGACGCTGACCGCCTGGAAGTTCATCCCGAACACGTTCGGCACGGGTGCTGCACGGCTGCCGGTGCTGTCCAGGCCGTCGATCTCGTGCAGGATGGCCTGCACCTTGACCTCGTCGTAGTTGCGGGTGGCCGTGAAGCTCGTGGTGTTGTCGTCGGTCGTGTTGCCCTCGACGGGGATCAGCGAGTTGATCTCCGGCGTGTACAGGTCGTCGATGCCCACCCCGGACGGCCCGTTCAGGAGGTCGTAGGCCGGATGCTTGTCGGCCCAGGCCGTGGCGCCGCCCGCCGCGCGCACGACCTCGAACAGGGTGTTCACCCGGATGAACTCATGAGGGAAGACCGGCTTGCACGTGCCCGACGCGTTGGACAGCGGCAGTTGCGCCGGGTCGATCTGGCTCGACGGCTGTCCGACCGTGCCGCCGGCATCGAGCCGGTTCTTGTCCTTGTCGATGTTCTCGGCGAACTGCACCTCGGTGCCGGGCAGGCCCTCGCAGTTCGACCCGGGGGCGAACAGCGTGCGGTCGTAGCTGTCGTCGTAGAACACGCCGGCGGAGCGCGGGGTGCCGCCCGTGACCTGCGCGACCATGCCGGGGAACGAGTCCGACGGCCCGGTGGTATAGGCGTGCGGGTAGATCGCGGCGTGCGTGGCGAGGGCCGCGAAGGCGCCGCCGGCGTGCGCCGGGTCGGCGATCCACCGCGTCAGGTCAACCGCGTGCAGGCCGTCCACGCTGACCAGGAGGACATGCTTGTAGCGGGCCTCGTTCCCCGCGCCTTTGCGCTCCGCGGCCGCGCAGGGTGCGGCAACGGCCACGAGCAAAGCAGCCGCGCAAGTGGCGGCAAGCAGAGATGTCCTCATGCACTCAAGTCCTTCATCGTTTTACAAAGAGGCCGTATGTGTGACTGAAAAGAGATTGTCTGATGGTGACAGTTGCATGATGACTTATTTTGTGCAGTCTCGTAATGATATCAAACCTGGACGATGCCGGGCGTGCCCATCACACTCCACCCCGGCGGCGAGACGTGCCGCTCCGAGGATGCCGTGGAGGCCTTGATGGAGCTGAACCGTTTCCGGCGGGACAACGCGGCGCGCCGGCGTGCCTGAACGGGCCGCCGCGTGAGCCGGCATGTCGCCGTCATCGGCGCGGGCGCGGTGGGGGCGGCGACCGCCCTTGAGCTGATGCGCGACGGGCACCGGGTCACGATCATCGAACCCGGCGAACCCGGCGGCGAGCAGGCGGCCAGCTATGGCAACGGGTGCTGGCTTTCGACCATGTCGGTCATCCCGCCAGCCGGGCCGGGGACGTGGCGGAAAGTGCCCGGCTTCCTGGCCGACCCGCTCGGGCCGCTGTCGATCCGGTGGCGGCATCTGCCGCGCGCGTCGCCCTGGCTGCTGCGCTATTTGGCGGCCGGGTGGACGGAGGCGCGCGTCGCCCGTGCTGCCCAGGCCCTGCGCCCGCTGCTGCTTGACGCCCCCGCGCTGCACCGCAAACTGGCGGAGGAGGCCGGGGTGGGCCATCTGATCGAGCAGCGCGGCCTGATGTACATCTACCCGGACCGCGCCGCCTTCGAAGCCGAGGCGACGGCCTTCCGCATCCGCGCCTCCGTCGGCATACGCTGGCTCGAATTGGACGAGGACGAGATGCGCCAGCGGGAGCCGGCGCTGGACCGGCGCTACCGCTTCGGCGTGCTGGTCGAGGAGGCCGGGCATTGCCGGGACCCCGGCGCCTACGTCGCCGCCCTCGTGGCCCTGGCCCGGCGGGAGGGCGCCACGGTGGAGCAGCGGCGGGCCACCGGGTTCAGGATCGAGGCCGGCCGGCTGCGCGCCGTGGGCACCGATGGCGGCGAGGTCGCGTGCGACGCGGCAGTCGTCAGCGCGGGCGTCCACTCCAAGGCGCTGGCCGCCGCCGCCGGGGACCGCGTGCCGCTGGAAAGCGAGCGCGGCTACCACGCGGTGCTGAGCGATCCGGAAACCGGCCCGCGGCTGCCGCTGATGCCGTCCGACGGCAAGATGGCGATCACGATGACGGCGGGCGGGCTGCGTTGCGCCGGGCAGGTGGAGATCGCCGGCCTCGACGCCGCGCCGGACTGGCGGCGGGCGGAGGTGCTGCGCGACCACCTCCTGCGCTGCTTCCCCGGGCTGCCGCGCACGCTGCCGGCCGACCGGATCAAGGTTTGGATGGGGCACCGGCCCAGCATGCCGGACGGGCTGCCGTGCCTCGGGCGTTCGCGGGCGACGCCGGACGTGGTGCATGCGTTCGGCCATGGCCACATCGGGCTGGTCGCCTCCGCCCGCACCGCGCGCGTGGCGGCGCAGATCGTCGCCGGACGCCCGCCCGAAATCCCCGTGGCGCCGTTCGACCCGGCGCGGTTCCGGTGAGCGCCCGCATCCAAAGGAGAACGTCATGACCAGCCGAACGACCCGCCGGTCCCTCGCCGCGATCACCGCTGCCCTCCCGGTGGCCGTCTTGGCCTCGGCGGCCCAGGCGCAGGCGCAAACGCAGGACAGCCGGGAGAGCACGTTCGAGCGCATCGGGCGCACCAAGGTGCTGCGGATCGCCGCCCTGCCCGGCGAGCTGCCGTATTTCCGCAAGGACCTGGCGACCGGCGCCTGGAGCGGCGCGTCCATCGAGATGGCGCGCAGCATCGCCGCCGTGTTCGACGCCCGGCTGGAATACGTCGAATCCACCTACGGCAACTCGGTGCTCGACCTGCAATCCAACAAGATCGACCTCGCCTTCGCCTTGAACCCGACGCCGCAGCGCGCGCTCGCCATCGGCTTCACCCGCCCGGCGATCATCAACCCGTTCGGCTGCCTGGCGAAGAAGGGCTTCGACCCGAAGACGTGGGACGACATCAACAGGCCCGACATCCGGGTGGCGTTCGACATCGGCTCGCTGCACGACACCTGCGCGCACCGGTTCGCGCCCAAGGCGCAGCTCACCGGGTTCAAGACGCGCGACGACTGCATCCTGGCGCTGCAGTCCGGCCGGGTGGACGTGGACGTATTGGCCGGGCTGCTGGGGCTGGCCGCGGTCGGCAGGAACCCGGGGCTGGGGCCATACCACCTGCTGGCCAGCCCCACGGTGGCGCTGCCGAGCAGCCTGGGCATCCAGCACGAGGCCGACACGCGGTTCCGGGAGGTGCTGGACGCCTGGCTCGACTACAACCGCGGCATCGGCCAGATCCGGGAATGGCTGCTGGCCGGGCTGGAGCAGCTCGGCGTGAAGCGGGACGACCTGCCGGCCGAGCTGAGCTTCTAAGCGGAGCGGACGCCGGGTGGGCTATCAATGGGGCTTCGGGTTCCTGTGGCGCTACGCGCCGCTGTTCGTGTCCGGCGTGCTCGTCACCCTGGCCTACACGGCGGGCACCATCCTGCTCGGCCTGCTGATCGGGCTGGCCCTCGGGCTGGCGCGGCTGTCGCGGTCGCGCCTCCTCAACGTGCCGCTGGTGGGGCTGATCGAGGTGTTCCGGTGCACGCCGCTGCTGGTGCAGATCATCTGGTTCTACTACGCGCTGCCGGTGATCCTGGACATGCAGATCCCGGCGGTGGTCGCCGCGACCGCCGTGCTGTCGCTGTACACGGGCGCGTTCTATGCCGAGATCTTCCGCGGCGGCATCGTGTCGATCGAGCAGGGGCAATGGGACGCCGCGCGGGCCTTGGGGCTGCGGCCCCGGCACGTCATGCGCCTGGTCGTGCTGCCCCAGGCGGTGCGGCGCATGGTGCCGCCGTTCATGAACCAGTCCATTATCCAGCTCAAGAACACGTCGCTCGTCTCCACCATCGCGGTGCCCGACCTGCTGTACCAAGGCACGCTGATCACCGCGGACACCTACCGCCCGTTGGAGGTCTATACCGTGGTCGCGCTGATCTACTTCGCCCTGCTGTTCCCGGCGACGCGGTTCGTCCAGGCGTTCGAGCAGCGGCTGGCGTCGCGATGAGCGCCCGGCCTCGTCGGATGATCGCCTGCGGCGGCAAGGCCGTCTATGGCGCCTCGCTCGGCATCCTGATGATCGTCCTGGAATGCACCAACATGCCGCCGTATGCCGCCGCGCTGCGGGACGCCGTGCAGGTGCCGGTCTATGACATCTACTCGATGGCGACGTGGTTCCATGCCGGGCTGAGGCCCAGAGCTTGGATGTCCCGGCTGCATTGACACCGCCCGGCATCGTTCGGCAGCATGCTGCGGTGCAATAGGGGGATGGGATGATGCGGCAACTCGCGCTGGCGACCGCCATTGTTTTCCTCTCCTGCCTCGCCGAACCGTGCGGCGCCGCGGCAGCCGACAACGCGCTCGTCATCGGGGTGGCGCAGTTCGCCGCCAGCCTCAACCCCTACATCAGCTCGCAGACCGTCCAGTTCTACACGGTCGGCTTCGGCACGCGCCCGATCAGCGCGTTCGACCATGAGGGCAAGCCGGCCTGCTTCCTGTGCAGCGAGCTGCCGACGCTGCAGAACGGCCTCGCGAAGATCGAGGACCTCGGCGACGGCAAGCAGGGCCTTGCCGTCACGATCAAGCTCAAGCCCGACCTGATGTGGGGCGACGGCGTCCCGGTCACGGCCAACGACATCGCGTTCACCTTCCGCCTCGGCAGCAACCCGGCCGCCGGGTTCAGCGACATCTATCCGTGGACGCGGGCGCGCAGCGTCGAGGTCGTCGACGACCATACGGCCGTGCTGCACCTCGACCGCACGCTCACGACCTATCAGCTCTGGGACTACCTGCTGCCCGAGCATATCGAGCGCGCCGTGTACGAGCAGTCCGGCGACCCGCTCGACTACATCAACCACACCACCTACAACGCAGCCCCGACCACGCCCGGGCTTTGGAACGGCCCCTATGTGATTAGCGATTACCGCTCGGGCGAGCAGGTCGAGCTGCGGCCGAACCCGTACTGGCGCGGCAAGAAGCCGGGGCTGGACCGCATCGTGATCCGCCTGATCGAGAACACCGCGGCGCTGCAGGCCAACCTGCTGTCCGGGGACGTGGACATGACCCCGTCCGGCATCGGCATCACCACGGACCAGGCGGTCTCCCTCGGGCGCGACCACCCAGGCCAGTTCGCCTTCTTCTACCATCAGGGCTTGCAGATGGAGCGCATCGACCTGAAACGGGAGAACCCGCTTCTGGCCGACCTGCGGGTGCGGCAGGCGCTGCTGCTTGCCATCGACCGGACAACGCTGATCAACCGCCTGTTCAGCGGGCACGCCAGCGTCGCGCTGTCCTGGGTCAACGCGCTCGACCCGAACTTCACGCCCGATGTCGCGGCCTACCCCTACGACCCCAGCCGTGCCCGTGCGCTGCTGAAAGACGCGGGCTTCGCGCCCGGCGCCGACGGCATCTGCCGCAACGCGCGTGGCGACCGGCTGTCGTTCGAGTTCACGACCACGTCGGGCAACCGGGTCCGCGAGCTGTCGCAGCAGGTGATGCAGAACCAATGGAAGGCGGTCTGCGTCGAGGCCACGATCCGCAACGAGCCGTCGCGCAGCTTCTTCGGCGCCACCATGCGCCAGCGCACCTACACGGGCCTTGCGGAATACGGCAACAGCACGCGCATCGGCCTGGTTCCGACGCCGTTCTACGGCACGGCGGGCATTCCCACATCGCAGAACAACTGGAACGGCATGAACGTCACGGCGTTCAGCGACCCGGACATGGACCGGGCCATGGCGGCTGCGGCTACGGGGTTCACACATTTGACTGGGCAGCGAGGGTGAAGCCGGCGGCCATGGCGGCGAACTGTCCCCAACCGGCGCGCATGGTTTTGGGTCCGGGTGGCTTGTATACTCCGTCCACGTGAGAA
>JAABUX010002125.1_pt1 | contig 28553 bp, 27 predicted proteins | sample 5561851 | NCBI WGS metagenome assembly JAABUX01 (sample SAMN10711883, study PRJNA513361) | rock metagenome | isolation source: Antarctica rocks | place: Antarctica: Victoria Land, Richard Nunatak red sandstone | collected 2016-01-03 | reverse complement strand
AGGATAGATGACGTACAGAGCTCAAGACTTGGTGTTGGATGAGTTGTTCTTCTCAGAAAATATACTCTTATATCATCAGTATTGTGTATTTGATCTTACAGCAGATAGTGTGCACACATTGCATTGTTCTGCAAGTCCCCAATCGTGAAGATACGAGGTTGGCGTTGGAGTAGATCTATTCCGATAACAAGTTTCAGGACGGGAATCGGTTTGTTCGAGATACGTGGGATCCGGCTTCGTTGTCATACCCAATCCTGTTCAAGCATTAGAGGGGCTCAATGATGATAGTACCGGTCAAAGACTTACGAACAGAATGGGGCAGACTGAAGATTATGGTGGCATCTTTTCCCTCCCAACCGCTGTTACAGTTTGGGATTACCATGCACGGTGTAAGTAAGTCACCACCTGCCATCGAGATTGAACTGTTAGGTCTAGAGATCGAGATATAAGACATAATGTCCACTGCAGAGGTGGATCAAATAGGCTTTTGTGATGCAGTGCCTGATGAGTAACAGGGGCTGACTTCACTTGGGTTTCATGAGATGTCGTTCTTTCAACGTGGCGTACCTCTTTCTCTTGTTAAGGATTCCCCTCTTCAAAATTCAGTTTGTTGATAGAGCCATGGGACTGCGAATCAGCCACCAGGTGCCTCCAAAGCTTTTTCCACGATATGAATCTCTTCTTCCTTGATAGAATTGACGAGATGAGCGAGAAATCAAGGAGATCAGCTTGATGAGTTATCTTGAGACACCTTTGGGAGCTCCGAATCTTCCCTAAAACAGAGTGACCAACAGTGGTCTTGGTATGTGAATGGGTGTGGCCGGCATATGGGTTCCCATATTTCCGGGAACATGGTGCAAACGTGATGATATGCTCAAGTATGTTCATGGAAAGAAAGTGATGCGAAGACACGCAACGAATAGATTGGAAGGCGCAATCACATGAGAGACTCCCAGCGAATAGTGGATTGTGGTCAATCGGACCACCTGCGCGGAAAGCAAGCAACTCTCTTGGAACGCTTGACCCAAAAAGGGTACTACTGGCTTGATCAAAGGCAATGAATTTCTCGCTGCTTTGGACCAGGAGCTTGCGACTCAGGGGGCCCCAATTAGTGATGCAGCGAGTGAACCAGAGAGAACAATTGTCGCGTATTCAACCTCCTCTAGCTTGTAATAAAACGCCACGAAGCTCCTAGCGTCGTACCACCAGAGTACCCAAAAACATCGCGTCGTCTTACTGAAAGTTAAATCTAACCTCCAATATTCCCATGGCTTCCACCTTTTTGAAGACCGAAAATGTATAAGCACAGACCTGGGGTCTCCAGGGGACCAATCATGCCTTGGACTCTCACTTCCACCAACAGGTGTATGTTGAGACTGAAAAGCTGGCTGCTGGCTCATTCTATGAGCCTTGGCCCCAAATCCTACGACTTAGCTCTGTCATCAGAGCTATCCTGGTTCCCTTGGCTCGTGTCACTGCATCTCGATTCTCTTCGGCTCTCCTGATCAAGTATTTCAGGCACTCACCAACAGAGCCCCATACAAGATATTTGTATGCTTTGGGCCCAGCACACTCCATCTTCTCGAACGCCACCGTTCCTCTAGCTTTCGCAGCCATCACCAATTCGCAGCTCACCTCGTCGGCCATACCCATCAACTGTCCGTAGGCCATATCTATCTTGCCTGCGCCTCTGTCTGTCTGGTCTTTTCGGATTAACATGGCTTTCCTCACCGATTCGTGATTGTGGCTTGCTAAGACTAGGGCCACTTCGGCCACACTCTCGCTAGCATCATTGCTCGTTGGCCTGAGGACATGGTTCCATTTTCTTTGGACCAAACCTTCCATAATGCTATCGTATACTTCATCGGTTTCTGCTTTGGTGCTCCAGAATAGATGTCGCGGGTCGCTCGCCATATAAGCACCTCTAACTAGCTTCACACCCAGAGTGAAGCCTTCTTGCTTAGCCACCGCAAGGTCACGTGCCAGCGTCGTGGGTGTTGAGCGGAGGTAGGCTTGGTAAGTACCGTACACGGTCGCTTTGCCAACAGTGGATTTATTATAGCGCCTTTGGAATCTGAGCGTCCATGCATCGATGCCGCGCTGAACAGCATCTTGCTCTGCGTCGAAAAGCAGGCGAACTCCTCTTGCATCTGCAAGATCACAGATCTCAATCGTTGCGTCCTCAATTGCTTTGCCCGGTGGCGCTTCGGCTGCAAGTTGACGCATGGTATCCCGGCCTGCACCTGAGAACTTGAGACCAATAAAATCGCCTTCCTCGGCCATCTCCACCGTCTTCATTGTACCCATCTTCCATGTTTGAATGTCACTTCCTGTAGTCGAGAATTCTGAGGTAAAGGCTAACGATTTCTGAACCTTTTCGCCTTTCTCGAGCACAATCTCCTTTCCGTATGCCAAGATTACGCCTTTGTATCCCATCTCCTTGAGGCCTTGCACTGTCCTTCGGACTTCTTTTGCATTTTCTCCAGCACAGAATTGAGCATAGAATGTCTTCTTGAGCAGCCAGTGCAATAGAAGATTCCGATCCGGATTCAGCAGTGCAGATGGCGAGTGAGCCACGAACGAGAGAAGACGGAGGGAAGGCACCAGGAGCAATGGATATGACGATAGTGCTGTGAGTGCGTAGGATCTGAGAAGCGTTGGGAAAGGCAAGAGGGACAAGGGGCTCGTGGGTTGTGAGAGACCCGGCTGAGTGGGTGCCCCTGAGGGAGTATAGAAGCCGTCGTGGTCTGTTGATACGGCGGTGCTGACGCGTCTTGCAGACTGGCTATGGAGACGACGGCATTGGAAGAGGAAGAAAGAGGGGTTGTTGCCACAATGAAGCACCTTTGAGGCCTTCGGTGGGTTCAACATGGTCCCAGTCGTCGGACGGCTAGCATTGAATGGTAGGCGTTTGGGTCTGTCTGCTCCAGATCAAGAAGAGGTCTGGAGACGTCACGAAGGGTCTTCTAGTACTTCTACATATCTGAACATCGTTATCATCATGCTCTGGAAAGTCAATTGCGAGTGTCTCGAGCCAGGCCGATGGAAAGCGAGGCATCCCGAGATGCGATAACGAAAAGCCCCCACTACCAAGCATTGCCCCCACGTCCCGCAAGTCATCGCCGCTTCTAGCCACAATTATGGAGAGGACACCGGCCACGACTTTTCTGACGTTTTTCAACATGAGAGACGACGATCATGAGGGAAACAGAGATGGATCAGGGGCTGAAGATATGGAAGAACCTCCCCCGGTCTTCCGTACTGCAAACGAAGTCGCGTTACTATCCGTGCACATTACACGTGATTACACGCTGATCACTCTGCTCGTCTTCGTCAATCGTTTTGATGCAATACCTAGCCGTGCTAGCGTAGTACCGTCGCGAAGGTGGCTCGCTTGTCAATGTGCTTGGACCAGATGCACCACATCGACTTCGAAGGTTTGAAAACATCTGTCTTTATCGCACTAGCTTCTTGACAACCACCGCTTCCATTTTGATCTTTGGATCTACGAATCCACAAGACAGCTGGGGATTTTCGATGCTTTTTCTATTGAATCTTTAGCGATCTGTGCATCCATGATATAGCATTCTTCTGCTTATTACTAGTCGGAGAATATGCTGTCTGCAAAGCCACTCAAGAGTGCTAACAAACAGAGACTCAAAAATGATTGAAATGTTGATATTCAAAGCGCTAGTCTCTTTTCCCAGGACCTGATCAGAATCGGAAGCCTTCGGCGAGGGTATTGCAAAGTTGCCCTATCTGGCTTGTTTCTCTGTCCGTTCCGTCTTCATTCGCTGTTGTCTTTGTCCAAAGGATGAAGTTTCGAGGATCTTTGTTGATTACCCTTGATGGAATCGCTAGAGATCACCGAGATAACGAACCCCCTTCAACAGAACCAAGACTGCCACGCTTCAAGCCTCGAACCGAAAGACCTGACAAAATTTCGGGCAACGCTTGTCTTCATCCCTTCGTCTCTCAAGCGACAAAAGTTCTCATTGAATCCCCAAGCCATCCCCAAGAACAGAAGGCTACCATGCCTCCATTCCCAATTCCATAACCCTACCATCCCATTCCATCCCACAACCACAACCACAATGACCAATCAAACCACCGCAGAATTCTACACCGCCATCACGTCCACAGCCATCGCCACAGCCCCAACGAAAACCACCTACTCACTCCGCATCCCCACCACCCACTACTCCCCAAACCCCTTCCCATCCCCCTCCTCACCTCCCACCTACCATTCCAAAAAGCCCACCCCTACCACCACCACACAATCCAACCCCAAACGCATAACAAAACCCCCCACTCCATCCCCCTCCCCAAAACCAACCCCAACCACCCAAAAAAGGCCGCCATCCAAACCCTCAAGCATCAAGCGCGCCAATCCGTCAATTCACCAAAGCCCCAACAATCCCCTCCGTGCCATAAAGAAAACTCCAGGACGAAAAGGACAAGGACTAAAGCCGTCACTGTAAAGAAAGAAAGCGAGATTCCAATCCGTTGAAGCAGCACAGGCGCTGACGTTTACAGAGGAAGGTGCGGGTGAGGTAGAGTGGTTGGGGAAGGGGAAGGCTGTATAGATGGTAAGGTATACTTTCTCTCGTTGGGGGAATAGGTCGGTGTTTACGCCTGTTGTTGAGGGGTGAGGTGAGGTGGGGTAAGTTGGATGCTGATTGACCATTTACTTTTGCTATTACTACTGGGTTTTGTTGGCTATTGCTGAATTCTTTTCGGAGTCCCATTTTCACGTAGAATGCGGGATTTGGGTGGATTTGAACTATCTGGAAGTCCAAGAATGATTTTGGAGGAAACGTTTCCGTTCATGAACGTGAGAGCAGTGGGAACACAGATTGAGCCTTGGTGAAATTTGCTGTAGATGGCGATGTTGTCTCATGTACCCATCGCTTATGGATTCTAGCGAACAGCCTTCGATATTTGGGGCCACCGTAGCGAGTCCTCGTATCATGGAACTGATCGAGCCTCAATTCATTCCGCTTCGGCAAACCTACAGAGGAATGTCCAAAGAAAAGTGACTGCAGGCTTACTACTCGGACTTACTCTTGAAATTGCAGGGTCTAGGTTCTGTCATGTCTCGATAAGCTCGAGTATCTACAAGGGTCATGGAAATGTGGTTTAAATCTCATCTGTGTGAGTCTAATAGCTGGGTAAAGCTAACAACAGTCGTCAAAGTATGCGACAAGAATTGAATATCTTCTCAGTAAGCCAATAGCCACCGAAAGATCTCGTCGATCAAGCTTTGTCATTCCATCATTGGAAGATCGAGCCATCAACCAGCCATTGTAGGCATAAATCTCATCTGTGAATCTCTTTCGTAAAGCACCATATGCACAGACAAGCCGAAGACTTGTATCGATCACCGCTGATATTCACGTAATTTAAGTAGTAAGAAGCCAAGTTGCTCTCATAGAAGAGCGTCGCACCATGAGCCGTAGCATCATTTTCGTCGTTAAAGCCGTAGAACTCCTCGCTCGCTTTTGTCCGATTTCCGAGACTGGGTATGTGCCGCAAGGAATGATGTATGTGTGCACGAGCGATATTGAAGAGTAGTTGAGAATCAAGGATGGCCATGCATGGAAGATTCTCCGATGCCATCCTCGGGGCTGGACATACACGTTCCTCGGGAGATTCGCGCAGGTTGATCCCCTCCGCTTGTCTCATCTTCGCTCTGACTTGAGCTTTCGTCGCCACGAGCTTCATTGCGAAGACGTTCTGCTTTATCTGACAGTCTCTTTGCTTCTTCCGCAGCTTCCTGTGCTCGTATTTGCTTGCGCCACATGCTGGCATAACGACCTTGCAGTTTCAACAGCTGATCATGAGTACCACTCTCCGCGACTTTCCCGGCGTGCAACACCAGGATTTGGTCCGCGGTGGTGATCGTTGACAAGCGGTGCGCGATGACCACGGTGGTGCGGCCTTGAGAAAGCTTTACAAGTGCAGACTGGATGTGCTCTTCCGTCTCAGAATCAAGAGCTGCAGTGGCCTCATCCAAAAGGATGATACGTGGATCCTTGAGAATCGCTCTCGCGATTGCAACACGCTGCTTTTCTCCACCCGATAACTTCAGACCACGCTCCCCAACCTTAGCATTGTAGCCGTCTGGGAAGTTCACGATCTTTTCATGAATGCTAGCGGCACGACAAGCTTCGAAAACCTCTTCGTCAGTGGCGGAAGGATTGGCGTACTTGAGATTGTACATGATAGTTTCGTTGAAAAGCACTGTGTCCTGAGGTACAACACCAATACAGCGACGCAAAGAATCAATGGAGATATCTTCCACGTCATGTCCGTCAACCTGTATGCTTCCTCCACTCAGATTGTAGAAGCGAAAGAGTAGTCGAAAAACAGTCGATTTACCTCCACCAGATTCCCCCACAAGCGCTGTAGTGGTTCCTGGTGCACACGTGAAATCCAAACCGTTCAAGGCAGGTTTTCGAGGGTCGTAGGCGAATTCAACATTGTTAAATCGTATTTCTCCCTCACATGAGGTCAGCTCCTTGACATCCGGCTTGTCGACCACTGTTGGACGCTCTTTGAAGAGCTCCAACAGGCGTTCAGAGTTGACCATCGCCATCTGGATGCTTCGATAGAAGGTGCCGAAAAAGTTGAGTGGAGCTTGAAGTTGGGCCATGTATGTCAATAGCGAAACAAAATCACCAACCGGACGTTGACCCGCTGTGACTTGGTAAGCCGCGATAAAGCATGTGACCATGAGTCCAAAGGTGAAGACCAGGTTTTGGACAATGTTCATGATGTTGAGGGAGATATGAAGGATGTATTCCTGTTTTTGGAAGTCACAGACAGCTTGCCGGAACCGATTGAACTCGTACGTCTCGGCATTGAAGTATTTAACGCTCTCGTACGATATTAGCGAATCGTTCCTATAAAGTGTTAGTTGCCGTGTTGGAGCTACCCATTAGGGTAATCTTACTTCACGGCGTCCATCTGTCGGTCAAGGTTAGCCATGTCTCTTCGAACAGTCACTCGCCACTGCGCTAGTCGAACGGTGGCGTATACGTAGACACACATGACAACAGCCACGACTAGTGCATAGTAGGCATCAAAGGCAACAAGAAAGTATCCGAAGGCAACGACTAGATCGACAAGCATAGGGCCAAGTTGAAAACTTAGTTGTTCAAGGAAATTGTTGATGCTGTTCCCTTTACTCAAGGCCGATATGACCTCGCCGGTCTTTTTGCCCAAATGGAAGTCCAGGCTGAGCGAATGAACATGCTCAAAGGAGGCAGTTGAAAGCTCGCGGTAAGAATACTGACCGATAGGGATCCACAAGCATGCTCGTGCGGCGTTAAGTAACCCGCTTGATCCTTGCAGGAGTCGATAGATGATGAATAGACAGATTTGGAACCATGGCAATCCTGGATTAGCTTCCTTCTCACCCGAAAGGATGTTCGTAATTTTGCCCGCTTGGAACGGAACCAGGACATTCACCACTCGCTGAGCGACAACAAGGAGAATACAAACCATAACAGAGGCTTGCAAATGAGGTGACTTGGCAGGCCAAAGATACGGAAGAAAAAGACGATAGCCGCGCAGGTATTCCCACCAGCTCTTGGTCGGTATTTTGTCCTTTCGTGCCCATCCTGGATCCTCGGCGGTTGCCTTATCTGGCTTCACCGGATCTGAAGCAATACTACCGTACCCTTGCCCATTGGTGATCCCATCCTCTATTCCATGGCCATTGAGAAGTCTTGCTGTCTCAGCGGAAGTTCCATTCTGTCCATGATACTTGGCTTGGACCTTTGACCACCGGAGCAGGGCAAACGTGGCATAGAGAAAGACCAGGGCAAGGAGAAATAGAATGCGTAGAATATTGAATATGAATTCAACTGCTTCCCACGTGGTGACACCGTTTCTAATCTGCCCATCACCACAGCCACCTGCCTTGGGCTCCTGGTGTTTCGAGGTATAGATTGCCAGGGAAGTACCAAGAAGCACAAATTCCATGAAGAGCCCTGTAACCCATGTAGAGAAGTGAACCACGGTCGGAGATGGCTTTGCATCAAGAATGGATATCAGAAAGAATAGGTAAACGAAGAATGAGCCCACAATGTAGATCTAAGCCCGAAAATTTAGTATGAGTAGGACAGATGGGGCACACACGAATCAACGTACCACAACTGATTCCCCACACCACCAATTATTGTTTTTCTCCACCAAGGCATGTACAATGGCTAGGATGGCATTCCCCAGGAAGGTGAGAATAGCAGCAACGGAGATCCAAGTGAAGAAGACCTTCACCAATGGGCTGAAGTCAGTTACCTCTTGTCCCTTCTCCTTCACCCTGGGTGAGGTGGTCCGTGGCAGTGGCTTTCCCCCGGGTCCGGTCTGGGAGGGTACTGCTTGGGCGACCTCATCCTCAGAGGCCGTTATGACTGCGTGGGCTATAGTGGCCGCAAGGAACAAAACAAGGAGAACGATAGGATACGAGTAATGGACATAAATCAGGATATTCTGAGCGGTCTCGTTGGAGACCCATGGTCTATCCATGGTTGATAAGTGAGTGTTCATGGTGATAACGAGGGAGGTAGAAAGAATAGAAGCACCTAAACACCCCACTGAAGCTGTATTGGAGCTTGCTATAGACTCATGATATGTATGCTGGTGAAGATGGAGAAGTGGGAGATGGACGTGATCGTGGCAAAAAGTGAGAAGGAAGAGGAAGTTTTCCAGTCGCGTGAGCTCTTTCAACTCCAGGTACGGTAACGGCATTCACTAGAGACTAGCAGGATCGTGACATTTCTTTGAAGAAACGAGGGAAGGTGGGACCCGCACAGTCCACAAGATCCACGATCCTTCCCGCCTTTGGAGCAAATCTCAAGCCTTTGGTATCAGCATCAGGCACTCCAACGCACCTTATAAGCAGTGGAAAACTTAAGCTTCGAGGTGGCTGACCAGCTAGAGTCAGAGCCGAAGGCGTCCCGGCAGTCCCATCCAATAGAGTCCCCTCCCAAGGGCCCCCAAGCGTTGACTGTTCAATAGCCTCATGCAACCCCCATCGGCCAGTTGTCGCGGTACTCAAAGGAATCCGCACTATCGGGTTTGACAGCTGCCTTCACCTTGTTGACATCCCATCTAGTCCTTCTCGAATAGGCGGTCTGGCTGCGGTTCGTTATCTAGGTACCTCCAGCCCGCCTGCAAGGCCGGGTGGGCAGCTGCTTGAGATCTTTGACGATGCAGCTACTTTCCCCGTGGCTGACATAGTCCCAGATGGCGAGACCCTCGGGCTACTCTATATGATGAGTCTCGTCTCCGAGTCGACCTGATCTCTGATGTCGAATCACCTTGCCGGAGATGGCAAGGCTCCTCCTCCCCCTCCCGCTCCCCCTTTGCCTCCGCAACGGCAAGGTTTCGTAGCAAATGCTCTCGCACGCGTCGCACAGCCGTTTGGCTATGGCTCTAGCCTGTCCAACCCTACTGGGCATCGGCCCATCGATCTTAGAGACTCCCCAATGAGCATGCACAGAAGCGCTAGGTGGGCATCCGGGTCTCTCCTACGTTCGTTGTTCATACTCCTAAAGGTCCCCCAGGTCCCCCAAGGAAGCCAGGAAACAAATACTGACATCGAGCTTAGCCAACGCTCTTCGAGGGGCTCCTCCCACAAGACTGGTATCCCGATCGCCGCCCTTGACATCTCTCCGGACCACACCCATGCAGTCTTAGCAGGCCACAACATCCTCAAGACTATCCAAGTCTCTGACGGATACTGCGCCGAAGACGTCAATCTGCGAACAAGTACGATTGCCTATGCAGCCACGCACGAGACCTCCGGGACTGCTATTGCTGCGAAGCATAAAGGCCAGTGGCGGGTAAATGATGTCAAATGGTCCCACGGACAATATAGCAGCACGATTGCGACTGCTGCCGCTGGTGGACAGATTGTGGTATATGATATAAATCGAAGTGGGATAGAAATAGCTCGCCTACATGAGCACAGCAGACAAGTGCATAAATTGGGAATCAATCCTTATAAAGGGCAACTGATACTCTCCGGGAGTCAAGATGGTACAGTTCGGCTTTGGGACTTACGGGATCTTGCTGGAGACAAGAGCATCATGACTTGCCAGAGCCGTAGAACTTTTTCAGGTAATAGCGAGGGCATAAGAGACATAAAATGGTCCCCTGCAGATGGTATGGAATTCGCTCTGGGCACTGATAATGGGGTGATTCAACGCTGGGACTTTCGAAACGACAAGATCCCACTCCTTAGGATAAGTGCTCACGAAACCAAAAGCTGCTACTCAATAGACTGGCATCCGGATGGAAAACATATAGCCAGTGGTGGAGCAGACAAAAAGATCAAGGTTTGGGACTTTTCTTCTTCAGATCGTAGGAAAAAACATATATGGGAAATTCGGGCACCTCAAGCAATACACAATGTACGCTGGCGTCCACCACGCTGGTCATCCGATAAGCAAGGTCCCTCAAGATGGCAATGCACTCAGATGGCGTCTTCATACGACGAGGAAGATCCTCGAATACATATCTGGGACTTTCGTCGGCCATATGTACCTTTTCGGACGCTCGATCGTTACGATACTCCAGCAACAGCTCTGTTATGGCATTCCGAGGATCGTCTATGGTCAGTTGGAACAGCTGGTATGTTCACGCAAACCATCATCAGCGAAGTACCTAAGAAGATGGATTATCGGAACCCAAACACACTAGACATTGCTGCAGATGGTCAGATCCTTTATTTCTCACAGAAGAGGGAACGTAGACGAACGGATGTGCGTGAGGACTGGCATGAACAGGAACACAGTAGAAGTAACACTGGTGAAAGACTGGCGGGTAGTAGCCCTGTTCAGAGCAGCTCCGAAGAACCAAGTCTCTCCAATTCTTCTTTCAAGACCCGGAACCGACAACAATCCGCCTCTCTAAGGCCTACAAGATCATCGACCGGGACACCGCCACCAGCTACATTTACCGGCCCTGTAGCCAGCCTCGATCGAAGCCTCCGTGCATCCAACATGCACCACTTCGCACAAGTTGCGGCCATTGGCTACATTGAGGGCCTGCTCGAAGAAGGCACGCCGTTCACGTACTTAGCGCGTCACTACAAGATTCCTGTAGTGCCTACAGAAGACATCGAGTGCGATCTACATTTGATACTTGGGGATGCACTCAGAGTCAACGCGGAACATGCAGCTCAAATGGCCAAATATAGACTATCGCAAAGCTGGTTGATTCTAGCAGAGGTAACAGAGAAAGAATTGGGCAGGCGGGCTGAATGCGGCTACCAACAGAGGCTGCTTACGACTTCCGCACAGCAATCGACCAAGCAAGAGGATCGGTTGTCTGCATCTGATGAGATGGGAGCCTCCTCAAACAATCCTTGCACACCGGTCTTGCCACAAGACCATGAAGGCCAGCGAGGAAACGAAATTGCCTCTAACATGACAACGCCTCTTGCTAGGCCAATCCCCGACCGTTTCGCTGAGGTTGGCCTCACACCATCAAACATCGATCCTTTGCCCCTCTCATATGGTCAATGGAGCAAGCGGCCAATCAAGGCGATGGCAGCCACATCAGAACTCGCCAACATGAATATTTCTGAAAATGTGGAGAAGGGTCATTATCACCTGCCAGCTGAACAAGACGACGCCCAGCCAAGCCCGAAGGACAGCAGCCAACCTCTCCAGGACGTAATACGGCCTTCTCCAGATGCTGGGTATATTGACATGGACCGCCAAATGGCCGAGCGTCGAGCAGCAATGGGTAATTATAGGGCTACACCGCGGCCGCTGCTTAGGCTCGACGACCCTATCCAACTGACCGGGCCAGGTTCAAGCATTCCTGCATTTGATCGTCATGACTCGAATGAAAGCTTTCAGCTCTTTCCTACCTCTACGGATAGCTCTCATCATGAACCATCCATCATGGGCTCTTTCGGGAGTAAATCGGTATCTCAGAGAATTCCATCAACGCCCGAGCGAGTGAACCTTGTTGAGGCATCCAAAAGCTACGATACCACGGAGACTGGAGGAAGTGCGTTGGTGTTCGACGATGAAGCTCAGCTACGCTCTCCATCACTTTCTCTCACACCACCATTCGAAGCACATGATACCACGCGCAAACATGTAAATGCCAAACCGGCTTATCTAAGTACAATCTACCGACCAAGCAGTCATAAGAAGCCCGTTGTTCACAAAGAAGATTGGGAAGATAGTACTAGTCCCGCTGAGCCGCTCATTGAGAACACAGAAGCGGAGCCTTCGAGTGCTTCGCACAAATACCTCTTATCAGATTTCATACCACTCGGAGAGAGACCAGACAATGAGCGCCCCTGGAGCGCATCTTATCTCGTTGAACAGCTTATCGACTACCACACCCACAAGCTACATGACGCCCAAGTGCCCACTTATCTCCTTCTTCATCTTAGTCGCTGGCTCTACCACTCAATCTCTTACGAACGCGCGCTTTCAATCGTTTCCCACTATCACCGCCAGCTAATCGATCATGAACTCTATGTCGAAGCCGCCGAACTTCGCCAACTTGCTTATCCCGATTTCCCAGAAATTGCCGAGTACGGCACCTATGGCATTACGCCTGGAGGGCCATTTTGCACAACATGTCATAAGGCTCGCAAAGGAGATCGACGCGATATCTGCGAGCGATGCCATCGACCATGCGGTGACTGTCCTATCTGCCAGAATCAGGGACCCATCTCACGTCCTGATTCCAACGGAGTCTCGCAAATACTTGAAGGCCCTACGGCAATGAAGGCCATATGGACGTGGTGTCAGGCTTGCGGGCATGGCGGACACGTACAGTGTCTTAGCGTGTGGTGGGAGTTGGAGGAGAGTGAAGGTGCATGTCCCACCGTTGGCTGCCTGTGCGATTGCATGCCTGGAGCTAGAAGAGACGAGGTCATCAGGAAGCTTGAGAAGAAGCGTGAGGAGACGAAGCCAGGCGTGATCCCTACAGATGAGTGGAAAGCTCCAAATGTTGCTGCTCCGCAGAGAGCTAGGGGATTGACGGGTGGGGGGGCGCCTCGTACCTTCAGCAATGACGGTGGAAGGGGTCCGTTGGGCTTGGCGGCTGCTGGGAGGAGTGGTAGTGGAGGGAAGAGGGTGAGGATCGTGGTCCCTGACGAGGCGAGCAAGGATGCTGCTGTCGAGGAGTCGAGTGATGTGAAGGGGAAGGCTTCTACCCCATGAATGCAGTACATAAGATAGCATCAGCCCTTGCAAGGGCGACTTACGGCGTTCGATACCCAGGATGAAGGATAGATACCCATGGCGGCATTGCCATACTTGTACATTAGAGGGGGAATACTGCAATCGCAGAGCCTTGATGATATGAGAGATGTTTATAAATTAGTGCTACCTTTTTCGCCTGATTATCCATATCTATCTAACGAACTCTCTTACAGCCTCGCCTCTATCTCTCCACCAGAGGCGTATTCCACATACCCTTATCGTCACAGTCAGTCCTAATGAATCACTTTTCTCCAAATATAGGCTGCCCTTGCCTTTGTGAATTCCACTGACAGCAGCTAGCTACGCTCTTTTCACTTTAGTTCGCATCTTTTCAGTATAACATGTGCATCGTAGTATCGTCAGATTGCTACGTGACAACCTTAATAGTGATATGATCGTCTATCACTTGAGGCATAGGCAGGAAGGGTTCGAGGTTGCTTGATAGGTAGATGGTTGATTGAAGCCTCAGGGATTGTGGGGATTATATCACCCAATATATAGTACGTTTCACGTTTCTTCTTGTATGCATCTGCTATAGTGCATTTCAAAACAAGTAACCATAATTCAGAAAAAGCAGACAAAGGATATGATGAAGGCCCGCAACTTCAAGATGGATGGATGAGACACTGGATGGTACGTAGAGCGTCTTGGTGTCTCGAAGAAGAAGGGTCGCTAAAGACTGGGAGATGGCTCGCCAGTAGGCCAATGGGAGAGTAGATTCCGAAAGAGGTTGAGAAGGGTTTAATTGGTGACAGGGTATGGGACATGGACGGGACATCTTACTTCAGATACCATAGAGTAATTGATTTTGAAAGTAAAGATAATAGGAAAGATAGCACCTGTTGTAAGATACGAACAATTGTTGGGCAATTCAGGCCCGGGTTGATTTTGCGGCATGAAGTAACTAATTGATACTTCCTTACTATGATACCTTTGCACTCAAGAATGTACCTATGCCGATATAGTAACTTAGAAGACATAGCAACGACGGAGGGTAAGGCATGGAATCATTAATTTGGAGTCCAATAGGGCTAGGCCTGCCAAGACGCTAAGCGAGACCGCACATGATATCCTTCCCAAACTTTCGAAGGATGGAAAACACATACTACCACAAGCACGCTCCTTGACAGCCATCATACCATGGAGAACGACAAAGGCGAGCTCGTTGACCTGTATGCCCCACCCCCCTCTTTCCCCAGTAGTCTTATACGCTAACCAATACCTTAACCACACAGCTACGTCCCCCGCAAATGCAGCGCAACAAACCGCATCATCGTACGCCCCCATCCCCAATCCCATTCCCAAATCCCCGTCCAAAAACACTAACGCACCCCACCATCCAGAAAGCCAAAGACCACGCCTCGGTCCAGATCTCCGTCGGCAAAGTCGACGACAACGGACGCTACACGGGCGAAAACCAAGTGTATGCGCTGTGCGGCTTTGTGCGCGCCATGGGCGAGGGGGACGATAGTTTGAACCGGTTGGCGCAGCGGGATGGGTTGGTGAAGGGGGTGTGGAGTGGGAGTTCGCAGCGGTAGATGGGGGAGGAGGGATAGGGGAAAGGGCGGGTGTGGTAGGTGTGATTGGGGTGTTGGGGAGGGGGATGAGGATGAGGATGAGGGCTGATTTGTGTGCAGACAGGGCAGGGGGATGAGATCGGACGGGTGGGTTTGTGAGATGGCGGATTAGGTGTGATGGATGGAGGTAGGGTAGGATGGACTTGAAATACGCAGGAGAGCAGGCCAACATCGAGTACCCAGCCCCGTATTCACCTTACAATACGTCTCCGTCCTCACATCCCTACATCTGTACCTTCCCCTCCCCCACAACCCCCTTCCCCCCCTCTCTGTCTCTTATCCCCCACCCCCTCCCCCACCTGGCCCCCACACAAGAGAGCAGGACAGTATGAAGCCGCCGCTCCACCGGCCGGCATCATCATCCTCTCTCTCCCTTCACCTCCCACTTTCACCATGGGAAGTTGAAAAAATCCGAAGGCCACAGATTACAAACAAGCACGGTGGATGACATTTGGGACCTAGTAGGTTCGCATGTTCGGAAGCTGGGCAGGCTCGCCTATGAAGAGATGGGATCGTTTGAGGTTGTTTGGTTTTGTCACAGATACGGGCGGGACATTTGTGTTTGTTGCTTTCGTTTCATTTCATTTCTGTTGCTCGTACCTGATAAAGGAAATTGTGCTTCGCGCGTTGGTATATCCCATAACAAATGACATGCATTACTCCCCATACAACCACATCCATCACGCCGTCGACCTTCCCAATCCCTCCTTATACCTCGCCAACGTCTTCTCCCTACTCACCTTATGATCCACACACATCCTCGGATATCCCTCCAACCCCCTAACCTTCTTCCCATGCGGATCATGAATCGCCTTGCCCACCACTTGGGCCAACTCCGGCACCCATTTCCGGATATACTCCCCCTCGGGATCAAACTTCTCACTCTGCAACAAGGGATTGAAGATCCGAAAGTACGGCTGCGGATCCACGCCCGTGCTGGCGGAGAACCCCCATCCGCCGTTGTTGGAAGCGAAATCGCCGTCGATCAGGTGTTCCATGAAGTAGCGCTCGCCCATGCGCCAGTCGATGAGGAGGTCTTTGGCGAGGAAGGAGGCGACGACCATACGTGCTCGGTTGTGCATGTAGCCTGTATGGTTCAATTGACGCATGGCGGCGTCGACGAAGGGATAGCCCGTTAGGCCCGTGGCCCATTTCTGGAACAGTTCGTCGTTGTATTCCCATTCGATATCGGTATATTCGGGCTTGAAGGGTTTGTTCATGCACACGTAAGGCCAGTGAGCGAGCACATGCTTGTAGAAGTCGCGCCAGGCCACTTCTGAGATCCACCCCACTATGCCTTTGTTGCCGCCGTCGAGTTTCTTCGTGCTGTTTGCGGACTGTGCCGCAGCGACTGCTGTTCTTGCACTCAGCGTGCCGGAGGCGAGGTGGACGCTGATAACGGCTGTGCTGTTCGCTGCAGGTATGTTCCTGGTATCTGCATACTTGTCCACTTTAATACTGATGAATTTGCTCAATCGTTCTCGCGCCTCATGCTCGCCTGGTGGCCACATGCCTCGAAACCGCTTCTTCTCTTCGTCGCTAAGGCTCTTGTTCGCTGGTGCTCCTGGGATCGCGCTGTCGAATATATCCTTGTATGTGCTGCGTGCACTTTCAGGGTTCTTGGCTGGAGGTTGGAACAAAGTCAGATGGTGTGGATGCGTGTGGAGGTAAGAGATCCACGCTCGGAACCAGGGCGAATAAACGGCATACTGGTTTCCAGTGCCACTTGAAAGCTCTCCAGGAGCAACCACACAAGTGTCTGGAACCGCTTCAATCGCAATGCCCCTTTCGATCCCCATTCTGGTCATCAAAGCCTCCCTTCGCAATTCATCTACCTCGTACTCGATATTCGTGTACAGGTGACTCGCACCCCATTTCTCACAAAGCTCGAGCATCCGATTTGGTATAGCTTTCCGCTTTTCCACAGTCTCGACATGCAAGGGTATATTCAGCGTTCCGAGATCCGCTTTGAGGACCTCCAATGTCCTCAGTACGAAATCCACACGTACGGCGCTTGTCATATGCGCTTTGTAATCCTGCGGCGATATGATGTGTATACATATCAGTGGCACACCTTTGCTCTTCGCTTTTTCCGACGCCAGATGGAGAGCCTTGTTATCTGTGATGCGTAGATCGCATTTGAACCAATGAACAACCGCATCTTTCACTTGAGTCCGGTCACGCCGTAATTTGGTCTCTTTCTGAGCTTTGTCGAGTGTTTCTATCGGGCGCTCGATCTCGTTGGACTTATATTGCATGCATCGTTGATTGGTCATCTCTGGCGGGTAGAATTGGCGGTCGACGATTCCATATTGCTCCTCTTGCTTTGAGTTTATGTAAGCCGGGACTTCACCTTTTGCTTTCTTGATGGGTGTGTCTATGATTCTAGTCTCCTTGCGCTTAGTGCCAGTCGCCATTCCCTTCGCTAAGAACATGTCGGGCGTTACAAGGGAGGGACGCATGCTTCGAGGGATCTGAGACCGGTAATGGACAAAGAAAGGCAAAATAAAAGGTCTGGCATATAACACTGGTCGCACAGCTGCTAGACTTGAAAGACGGGATAGCATGCAACCTCAGCTTACAATCAATTGAAGGGTTATTGGGTTCTCAACCGTAAAGTGTGTTTATAGAATGTCAGAAATCATGATGGCGTTGGCGATAACGCGCTAGGACCTGGAGTCGATGAGATTAGATGCAGATCAGATAAGCGAGATCTTAGCGGCAGCGGCAACTCTGTCTCTGAGCGTGCAAGTGTATTCGATTCAAGTACTTTACGTTCATACTGACCAATGTAGATCAGATGTGGCATATATGGCCAAACCACAATATACAATCCATCCATACTCCACGCCGTCACCAAACCATTGTCAAACCTGAGCCAGACAGTTTCTCTCTCGTTTAGATAGTGAGTATAAGTCAACCTTTGTAGCTTCATGCAGCTGGGCGGTGTGCATTGCAGTATACACACTTAGCTCAAAGATCATTATGCTAGAGTAGCTATGTTCAATTCCAGGAAAATCACCAGCCAGTTGAGTAACCGATTTTCTGCAAGCTATGGAATGGCTTCATATTCCTGAAATTACAGTAAGAATTGGGGATAGTCAATCCCGATCCCTCGACATGAATGGCTCAACTTTAGCAAGGATATTGCAATGAAACGCGAGTGCAAACTGCCTCACATCTCATTATCAACGAGATCTCAATCTTGACCGCACAGGAGCTAGAAACATTTCCTACGTTATACGTGGAGTCCATATTGTCGTCGCCGAATCAACCTAATCCTTGGTCCAGCCGTTTATAATCTCTCCCCAAAATTCAGCACGCCTTCCTCTTTCTTTCAAAAGCTTCGACAATTTGTATGTATGCTCGTCAAAACCACTATGGTAAGGTACAGACATATCTCAAGATGCAGAGTCTTTATCCTGCGACACCGCTCTCGATACTGGTCCTCTAGAAATCTGACCACACACGTTTTGTACAGAGACGTTTAGTGAGACACGGACAGAGACATCGTTTGGTTTATTAAAGTTATTCAAAATCATGTTGATAATATCTACGATTATACAGTAATATAAAGCATGTACTAATTACGATGGAGAACAAAATTTTGGTGTAAAGCAATGCATTTGTATGTATGCTAGTCTAGTAGTATCATAATATCGTAGGGGTATCATAATCTCAATGAACGTGTTCCATAGGTGTAAAAGGAGTGTGTATGAATCATCCAGATCCAAAAGGAGGGGAAAAGGAAAACAGCGTGATACAACCACATGTCGACTAGCGAGCAGCAGTGCCCAGTATCAAGCTACGCTTCTGCTTCTTGCACTTGTTGCACTGTGGAGCAGCCATAGGTGTCGATGTGTTCGCGGGTATCGGATAGGTTGGCATCGACATCGACATCGTGGCAGGCATGACTGCGGATGCGGTTCCGGTGAATGTGGGTAGAGTGCCTGCGGGTGTGGACCTGGGTATTCCCGATCAGCCATCGGTCCGTGTGTGTGGGAAAGGAGATTCTTACAGGATCGGTGGGGCGATCTGGAGCGAGCTTGGCGGCATCGAGTTTGCGGGTGGTGCAGCAGCTGCTTGGGAGGCTGGGGTCGGGGCCGGGTTGGCGGCGGCAGGAGATACCATGGTGGCCATCGTTGTGGGCTGTGCGGGTGCTTGAGCGGCGGGTGTAGCGGTCACTGTGACGGTGACGACGGATGGTGCAACGGGAGCTGCTGGTGCGGGGGCAGCAGGTGCTGACGCAGCGACTGGAGCAGCTACAGGGGCGGCAGCCGGCGAGGAGGCCACAGGGGCTGCGGCAGCTGGCGAGGCGGCTACAGGTGCGGCAGCTGGCGAAGAAGCTGCAGGGGCGGCAGCCGGCGAGGAGGCCACAGGGGCTGCGGCAGCTGGCGAGGCGGCTACAGGAGCGGCAGCTGGCGAAGAAGCTACAGGGGCGGCAGCTGGCGAGGAGGCTACAGGTGCGGCAGCTGGCGAAGAAGCTACAGGGGCGACCGCGAGGTTGGCTGGAGATGCGGGCGCGGAGGCTTCAGGAGCGGCATTGAGTTGCTTAACATATGCTGGAATAGCCGAGTTACTGATGCCACTGCCACTGCCAGATGCTGGTGCTTGTCTGTCCTCCAAATCGCGGGTGGCTTTGGTGCCAGTGATGTCGACGTCCATGCAGGTAGTGTAGATCTCGGCTTTACCGTTGGGAAGTCCAGGGTCGACCTTGGGAAGAGTAGGCCAGTCCCACACCCAGTACAGAGTGTACGGCTTGCCGGAAGGAGCGTCTGCTGGGATCTTGATATCATTCTGACACCACAAGTCGGTTCCTCCAACCTGGCTGGCAGGGTGAGGGTGTTCTTTCTGACGTGAGGCAGAGATGGTGCCCCCGTTGACCTGATAGCATTGGCCATCGTCGAAAGGCTGGGTTGCCAGAAGCTTGCCTCGCTTGTCGCCCCCACTACCATCAGCATTCCAGACCCCAAAGATGTTGAGCAAAGTGTCATCGCTCTTTGGCTGGGTCGTTCCATAAATGTAGACATTGCCACGGTTGGCTGGCTTGCCAGGCTGGTTGGCGGGAAGAGTGACATGGCCGTTCTCTTCGTAGTGTAGAGCGACCATATCTCCTGGGGCTGCCTTCAGCCTAGGACTATCGGCGGACTGAAATTGCGCTTGCTGAGTCTTTTTGCACATAGGATCGGTAGGCTGAACGTTCTGTACGTCGTTTGAGGGCGGGGCGTCTCTCTGCTCGAGCGAAGGTTGTCCCTGGCCGGGCAAGATATGGACCATAAGAAGATCAGTGAAGCCAGGAGCTGTTCGCAGGGTGTTGTTGCGAGCGTAACCTGGCTGACCGGTGAAACTTCCACTGGGGTTGATGACCGTCAACTGTTCAACCCAAGAATGCGCGATCGCTGGAGTCGTGAGAAGAGCGAGTAGCGCCAGGGCACTTGCAACTGAGGAAGGCATGCTGACGTGTGGTTGTATGAGGTTGTCTGAGTGGAGCTGAGTTTTTGATAGTGAGAGGTACGACCCGCGTTTGATATAGGTTCTCTAGGGATTGTAGAATGTGATATGTGAGTAGTGGTGGGTTGTGGTGAATGAATAAGACTGGAAGGAGCGTGAAATGGGTAGATTATATAGATGAGCGTACACGGTCAACGTGTTGAAGAAAGGAAGTGTAACAAAGAAGAGTTGATTGTTGAAGGTCAAATGTAGTTGTTGAAAATGATTGTGAATGAAAGTTTGCGTAACAACGGAGATTGTTGCCCGTTGTCCGTAGGAAGAAGTGAAGTTTCCATTGTGAAAGCGAATGCGGGATATATCAGTTCTTCTCACAATAAAACATCGCGAAACAACACAAGAATACAATAAGCTCCTGTCACGGAGGTTTGTGAGGACAAGTCCTTGTTACGACAATAAGAGAACTGGCAGCCAGTGAAGACGCGCCTTGACCACGCCATCAAACCTGACATTCTGATCCCACCTGGCCTGAAACGAATTCCGAGCAGCGAAAAGTTTCTTAGATATTTCTATCACAAGGGAATGGAATCTATTGCTCTGTACGTATCAGCTATAAATGGTGAGAAAGATATGTATGGATTGCCTTGATGGCAGCGCTACCGAGTGGCGAAAAACCATGGAACGGGGAACGGTCTTTAGCCTCATGCTGCCAATCGTATGGTAAATCTCCCGAATGTCTGCAACAGCCAAAGTGAATCTTCTGTATTTCTTCTTTGATTGCAAGAGACGCGTTTCATTGCTTTTGAGCCTCAACGACCAATGAAGAGGTCGAGTTGAACAGCGTTTCAGATCTTGGTGGCGTTTCAGCTTGTCTTGGCGCTTTCCCTCCGCAACGACAAATTGATCGATTGGCCATTACGCCGACAGCTATTCTGTCATTCCAAAAGCACCTCCATTGTAGGTACAACTTCATAAATGCGCGGTCATGGAGCTCTTAGGTGAAGCTAGCTCGTACTTCACATGTAGCCGTGTAAACCCTACGACCTTTGTTATCCACGAGAAAGACAAATACGGAGAGCATCCCTTTATATATGTGAAAAGCTTTGAAGACACTCCAGTCCTCGTATTGTCTGATACTGGTTGTGGAGGCGGTAAAGCCCAAGAACCTCATGCTACCAATCTGAAAGACTTCATCGAGACTAGTCCTGTCTTATCGAATAATGGAAACCCTCTGAACCCTCGAGACTCAAATGGCAATGCCACAAAGAAGTACTTCATTATCTGCACTCACTGCCACTACGATCACATTCTCGGTCTTCCGCACTTTCAGGATGCCTCCCCAGAGATAATTGCTTCATCGTACGGCAAGGAATTCGTCGAAAGCGATCTTCCTGAACATTCCCTATGCAATTTCCTTGAGATTCCCGTTCCCGAATACAAAGTCACAACATGGGCTCACGATTATCAAAAGCTCTATTTCGGAAGCAATTTCTTGCATTTGCATATCATCCATACTCCGGGACACACGCCAGACGAGATTGCTTGGTATGACGATCGCGAACGCCATCTCTACGTGGGAGACACATTATACGAGCGAGTAGCCAAAGACCAGTCTTACGAACAAGCCATTATTTTCCCCAAAGAAGGGAATATTGTCGATTACCTGAGATCGCTGAAGAAGCTCCTCCTGTTTGTCGATACCAAGAACAACGATGATGACGCCAACAAAGGTCTGATCAAAATTGGCTGCGGACACGTGACATCCTCCGTTGATGGTAACGAGATCCTACTTGCTGTTCAGCAACTAATTCTAGATATTGTGCAAGAGAAGGTACCGATTGTAGATACGGAGGAGAAACGCGGCGAAATACATGCGACCTGGAAAGAAGACGGAGAACCAAGATTCTCGGTAACAGCACCCAAGAGGATTATGCAGGATGCGAAACAAAATTGGGGAAAGTGGGAGGAGTAGATCAATGCTAAAGGGAAAAGCACACGATGTCAGATCAGACTGATTCTGGTCTTGTGCCGAATGAAGCGTAGAGTTCTTACATGGGGATGTACAGAATCAATTTCTATGGACTAGCGCCAATCGTCTCTACGTGCCGCGTTGTAATCACCAAGACGACGATGAGCAACGAGCATATGGTGGTTGGCGTACATGGAATCCGCGATTGCGATGAGGCGCATAAGTTACTTCAAAGGGCTCGAGCTCTGGTCACTGTGAACGCGTCATCGAATAGGTATCTGCCTTGACCGTCCCTTTTACTACTTTGTCATGAAGGTGTCCCTAGTCAGCGTCTTGTGGTAAACCTTTGCATGCAAGAGCTTCAATTGATGGAGTATTATGGTTCGATGCCTCGACTGGCGCTATGGAATCTCATACCATGTCTGGTACACAAGGGTTTGCTGGGACGTCAACACTAGATGGTCCAGATGATTGGCCCTGGCAGTTCACTAATGTCCCTATGGTACTATGTGTAATTCAGGGGATGATTGAGCCGACTGATGATAGTATGACCAAAGATCGGGTATTGTAGTATTAATATCTGGAGAAAGGGAATCGAAGGAAACCTGTAGAGAATCATGGCATTCAATCTTACCATAGATTGTAATGACTTGCTGCATGGGGCAATTAACAACCAAGTATCTACAGCACGGAGTTGTCCTCTCCGAAGCAAGCCGAATCCCCCGTTGCGGGGACCGAGAATTCGAGTTTCTTGTAAACCCACAGCTATCAAGGCCGACGTACCCGAGGGCGACCCCAACCATTCTATGTTAGCTGGAGTTAGGAGCAATATGGCGGTCTCGAGCGTCGAAGCCTCCTTTAGGCCAGCTCTACTAGTTGTGGACATGCAGGAAGATTTTTGCCCCCCCGTGAGCAGATATCTCTACGACTTACCACAGTAATCTCACCGTCCCATAGGATGGTTCGCTGGCAGTAGCTGGCGCTCGAGAGATTGCGCCTGTCATTAACGAGCTCACGTCTCTGCCCTTTACTCTGAAGATCGGTACCAAGGACTTTCACCCCCCGGATCACATATCGTTCGACTCTTCTCATACCCCTCCCAATAACAAAGCCTTCCAATCATTCATCAACATATCGAATCCAAGAGAGCCCTCTCAATCGCAAGATATACCGATCTGGCCTGTCCATTGTGTCCAATATACCAAAGGAGCCGAAATTATCCAAGAAATAGACGTTTCTAAGCTCGACGCAGTGGTTGAGAAAGGCAAGGACAGGCGGGTTGAGATGTTCTCCGGATTCGCAGATGTTTTTGGGATCAAGTCTTCTATGGCTACGAGCATGGATCTCGCAGAACGGCTCAAAGCTGCTGGGATCACTCATGTGTTCATTGTTGGTGTGGCTGGAGACTTTTGTGTCAAGTGTACGGCACTTGATGCGAAGAAAGAGGGATTTGAGGTCTTCGTGATCGAGGAAGCCACAAGATGCGTCGATCGTGGGGAGAAAGGATGGGAAGCCGCCAAGGTGGAATTGGCGGAATCTGCGATTCAGATCATTCACATCGACGGCTCAGAGATCCAACGCGTCAGGTCCCTCATATGAGCCATTAGCGCTCCCCTATCAGCGAACCTGTTGGAAGAAATAGCTGGAACAAATACAACGATGCATTATGCTGGGTCCACTTCGACCACAGAGACTCATTCGATACTGAATCATTTAAAATTTTGAGTTGGGACTATCATTCCGACATCGTTTGGATACGTCCGACACTTCTGCTGGTATACACTCTTCTCACAGACATAAAGGGTTCTATACTGTCTCGCTCGTGCAATTGGACTGTCCGGATCAATATAATACCACACTAGCGCCAGATTAGCGCGGTCGCAATAAGATTGGGCTCGGGTGATCTCCGTCGTCATGCATCTTGCGCGCTTTCACGACAACAGTTCACAACAAAACTCAGATCTCTGATCATCTCCACCATCATATCCAGTCAAATCTACCGCGATGGTGTCTTCAAAGGGAAAGCCGACAGATCCTAAGCTTCGTGAAGAAGCGAAAGAAGGTTAGCATGGATCTGAAGCAAGAAGTACTTTAGCTTGTATGGATACTTACGCGCGCCTGGACGCAGATGTCAAGCAGATGACCAACAAAGATGGCAGTGGGAAGGGCCAAATGGCTGCTTGGAAGGTGAGTTGCTTGCGCGCTCTTTGGCTTCTATGTCATGGCACAACATGCGCCTTTTATCGTATAGAAAATGTGTCCGAGCAGTAGAACCGCCAGAAGCTGATGCGTAGCTATCGTACAGGCAAGCAAGATCTCTAAAGAGTATGAAGAGCGCGGTGGAGAATACGAGAACGAGGCCGGGTCGAAGAATGAGCCATCGAAAGGGGCGCCTCAAGCCAAGTCAGATGAGAAGAAACAATCCGAAACGAAGGAGGACGAAGAGAAGACCGACGAGAAAGAGAAGCCTAAAGCCAACAGCGCTAAAAAGGCGACCGGAAAGAAGACTGAGACAAAGCCCAAGGCACCCAAAAAGGAGAAGAAGGCCCCTGCTGAAGGCTCCAGGAAGAGCTCTCGCGTCGCTGGTGGCACTAAGCGTAGCGCTCCTGAGGAGACCAAGGAGGAGAAACCTCCGGCGAAGAAGGCCAAGAGTGGAAAGAAGTGACGCATCATGTTCTGTTGCACCTACGCCTGTCATTGATTGGTATTTCCACCGCTGTATCTCCTCGCGTTCATGTACGACTTTCTGTGTATCTTTTTCTTTTTGCAAGACACGGGTCCTCTTGGACATAGGGCGCCGTACCGGTGATATGCCGAGGGTATTTGGCGCCAGAACAGTGGACGATTTGGAGTGGGCATTAGGCGGTTTTGAGTAATTAGCATTCCCAGGTCAGTGACCTGCAGCGTTCAAAACTCAGCTTTACTGATACAATCAATACTGTTGAATCCACTTATCATTTTACTGCACCCCACTGCTCATCCATTATCGCGTATCATCTATTGCCTTTTCGAACGCATTACAGCTCCTCCTAACGCTGTTCGCCCCCTATCCCTTTCCCCCAATGGCGAAAATGGCACATTCAGGGACCACAACAGTAGAAGTTGTACAAAATTGAATGCGGTATAGCTATAGGGGTGCGGACGAAGAGTATGGCATTCAATCGTCCTATGCAAGCGTGTAGTTACGCAAGCCTACTTACACTCCTCGTTCATCATTGACTAAGGTAGCCAACCTAAGGTAGGATACAGTCCACCTTTACAGCGAACTTCACCGAGTTCAGAACAACGGATGCTCCGAGTTCTCTTTGTCGTAGATCAGCAAGTACCGCTTTTCGTTGCGGCGCTACTCCTGCAACGTAGGAATTTTTTGTCCAATGACTGGTCCTGAAGATACGGATACACTTTTCGAAAGCGAATTATCCATGGAATACCATTTGGGCAAATATAAATTGAATCTCGGCCGAGAGTAAATTGGTGCACTAAGCTACTACTATACGTGGGACATTAGTGTACCCGAGGAAGGAGCCGGGGGTGCTGCCAGGTTCCACGGTTGGTGGCCAGGGCAAACTCGGTGTTAGAGGACGTCTCCACGCAACCTCCGCGTTATTCCTACTCATCCACGCTTCACTCTTTACCTACACTTTCTCACCTCTTGTACTATTTGTGGGACGGTGTACGCAGTCCTAGGATCATTCTACTCCCTATAATACCATCATAAAATCCTTTCGCCAAGCCGGACCTGGATCTTCTATACTCAATCCAAATTTGTGTGCCCAAGAGTGCCTTTTCAAGACGTGAGTGCACCGGATGAGGCTCACTGGTGTTATTTTATGCAATTATCAATGCTTGTGCTAATCAGTCTCCAAGATGCTCATAAATGTTCGCCCCAATGCTGTACTCATAGCATTCGTGGACTTGTCCTACCCTTCCAACCCTCTACACAGTCCTGAACTTTCAACATGCTAGGAGCATCCTTCCTCCCAGCGCGATTGCGTCATGAGCATAATCATACACCGCCCTCGAATCCTGGCTATGTCAATCGCCAGATCACTCGCATTCTTCAAACGGTTGCTCGTAGTGCATTTATACATCCTATACACACCATTGTCTTTGTGGCCCTTCTAGCAAGCACTTCATATGTTGGAGTTCTAGAAGGTAGTCTATTCGACCGCGCGAGCTCGACCAGCGATGCTGGTGGTACAGACTTTAGCTCGCTTGCAGAAGGCGCCAAACGGCTACGACTGGGACAGGAAACCTCTTGGAAATGGCAGACCGAACAGAGCGGTTCTGGAGATGCGTCCCCCGAACGCGATACCTCTCATTGGAAGCCATTGGGGAATTCCCAGGATACCGAGCACATGATGGTCATGACACTAGTTTTCCCGGACTCTCTCTCCAACACTGCTCCACGAACTGCACCATCTGCAACTGAGGTGTTAGAACTTTTTAATAGCTCTGCGAAGCACCTACCAACGACATGGAACCCCCTTTCCCCAATCTCACAGGACACGGCTTTAGCTTTCGCGGTTCCCTCTGATGAAGCAGTAGATTTCGCTAGATCGATACACGAATTACCCAACAAAGACCATTTCCTCGACGATGATGACAGACCCCAAGTGGAAGCGCCTTCCAAGGCCAATAGATGGGTTATGAAAGCTGCAACGAATGGGAGGAATCCAGCCCAGCCTACGATGCGTCTCTCAGCCAAGAATACCTGGATTGGCTTTGTGGACTTGCTTAAAGTACAACGATCGCTATCTACATTGAGGACCTTATGCTAATATTGCATAGAACGCGGAGTCACTGGATATTGTTATCATGGTTCTGGGCTACTTGTCCATGCACCTAACCTTCGTGTCTCTCTTCATGTCCATGAGAGACATGGGATCAAATGCCTGGCTCGCTACCTCTGTCCTGATCTCATCCGTCTTTGCTTTCTTGTTCGGTACGATCGTAACTACCAAATTTGGGGTCCCGATCAATCTTGTTCTACTGTCGGAGGGATTGCCATTCCTCGTGGTTACGATTGGCTTCGAAAAACCGATCATACTTACCAAAGCGGTTCTATCAGCGTCGAACAGCTCGCGCCGACAAGGGCAGCAACCAAATGCCGATCTCTCAGGTAGTGCAAGCTCGTCAACGACTATCCAATCCTCGCTGCACTTAGCGGTCCAGGAGCGGGGCTTCGACATCGTTCGAGACTATTGTATTGAGCTCGCCATCCTGATTGCGGGTGCCTGCTCTGGCGTGCAAGGTGGGCTCACACAATTCTGCTTTCTTGCTGCCTGGATACTGCTATTCGACTGTATATTGCTATTCACCTTTTACACTGCCATACTCAGCGTCAAGCTAGAAATCAATCGTATCAAGAGACATGTTGCTCTCAGTAGAGCTTTGCAAGAAGATGGTATTAGCAAGCGGGTCGCCGAGAATGTGGCCTCCAGCGACGACTTGAAGAGATCCAAGGCCGAGAGCGCAGGGTTCGGTGGTGATGGTACCAACGATGCGCCAGCAGTCTTTGGCGAAAAGGCCCGCGACAGTAGCATCCCAAAATTCAAGGTCCTGATGGTTACCGGGTTTCTCTTAGTCAATGCCCTCAACATATGCACCCTTCCATTTCGTTCGCCAAATAGGAATGGTACACGGACATCCGTATCTGGACTGTCCAACGTCCTCACACCTCCTTCTATGGATCCATTCAAAGTGGCCCAAAATGGTCTGGATCAACTGTACATCGATGCCAAGACAACGAAAAGCGAGTTAATTGTCACCATCTTACCACCATTCAAGTATGAGCTTCAATCCCCAATTCCAGACTTTGTAAGCGAAGGCGCCTCCATATTCGATGCCGACTATACTGAGCATTTTTTTGACTATGTAGTCGGGGGAAAAGTAGTGGAGGGCGTGCTGAAGAGCCTGGAAGATCCAGTTGTGAGTAAATGGATCATTGTAGCATTAACGGTAAGTGTCATCCTAAACGGCTATCTGTTTAACGCCGCACGATGGAGCATCAAAGAGCCTCAAGCTCTTCCAGACACTCCCCTTGAGGCCCCTTCCGACTCGATGGCAGGATTTCTTCGCAGGATGTCGAAGGGAAAAGGGGACCGCACAGAGTTGAATAGGCGAGCAGAGGCTCAAGGGGACAAATCCTATACCCGTTGCCATGTTCCCGAGCCCAACGGCTGTGCTATTGAGGAGGAACCTGTGTCTGGGGATCGGGATCTCGAAGAATGCGAACAAATGGTGAAGGGAAAAAGGGCTGCTTATCTTAATGACAGTGAACTCAGTGAGCTAGCTACACGAGGCAAGATCCCA
>JAABUX010002124.1_pt1 | contig 28556 bp, 24 predicted proteins | sample 5561851 | NCBI WGS metagenome assembly JAABUX01 (sample SAMN10711883, study PRJNA513361) | rock metagenome | isolation source: Antarctica rocks | place: Antarctica: Victoria Land, Richard Nunatak red sandstone | collected 2016-01-03 | reverse complement strand
TTTGGATACTCATGTGTTGCAGGAGCTGGTCGTCCATCTCGTTTCTCCTTCTTCGCATACCAACAGGTGTATCTTACCACCTTCCTTTTAGGAAGATGTTCCCGTTGCAAAAAAACGTGGCGCACCCGTGGTCATGGAACGCAATATCAGAGATCAGTGTACGTAGTGAGTTGGCCTACGCGTTGTATCTGTTGATTATTGCGCCACGTCTTCGTAGATGCGAGGACGTATTTCCTCTTGAACAAGAAGGTACCCACGTCGTTGGTATTGCTTGCATGCGAAGAAGAGATAAGTACAAGGAGGAAGATAGCATGCGACTAGAGGTCATTATTGCTTCTCCTCGCGATCTCGTAAGGCGAGGTCTGCGTGTTGTCTTCGAATCCCACGCGAATGTAAACAGTGTGCATGAGATTGGTAGTCTCGAAGAGTTAATGGTGTACCTGCAGCAGGAACATCCGTTAGATCTTCTCATCGTCGATCAAGTGTTACAGACCGATTTGAATTTGCTTCCGCAAGGTAAGTTTGCCATTATTGCTGCCGATCCTGATATACATCTGATGCACGCTGCATATCTGCATGGTGGGTGTGGCTATCTGACGGAACAGGCACCGGAAGAACTTTTGCATGCGCTCGTTCGGTCGGACGAAGAAACGTTCCTATTGGACCCCTCGCTGACGCCGTGGGTGATGAATCATCTGGTCGAAGAACCTGCGCCCGAGCCAGGCGATGAGTGCCTCACGACGCGTGAACGTGAGATCGCTGAGCTGATGAGGCAAAGAGTGCCACGCCGGGTCATCGCGGAGCGGCTCGTGATCGCCGAGACCACGCTCAAGACACACATCCGCAATATTGTTCGCAAACGTCGCGAATACCAGCTTCTCGCCGATCAGGATGACGATGGGACGTAACGTGTAGCAATGTGTATCCTTGCCTTATGACACCGACTCATATGATGGGGAGCTTCCGCTTTTCTGTTTGCAGTATCGTCCCAAATAAAATCGGGGGCAATGAGGCAACGTCGTATTCAACGCGAACTCGTTTACTACAAATACCCCTTTTTATTCTCAGGAATTGTCTTGCTGGTTTCTGTCCGCTGTAGCCATCAATGGCGCATTCACACATGGTAGGTTGCTCCTCACCAAGATACAGACACTTGACTAAGGAGTATTTGGTTGCTTGTGGGCAGCAAAGGTGCAAATAGGGCGAAGAGTACAGACCCGTCGACAAGCAGTTACTAGGCAATGTGTGAGTTAATGCCTTTGATGGTACGCGAAGTTCCCCCACTGATCCTGTGTAGGTGTATCCTCCCTGGGGAGGAAAACCATCCTTTCCTAGTTACTCCTATTTATACCTCGGCTGGAGGATGGACTGCCTTTCGCACGCTGGCTATACTTCATACTACTGGTATCTGCAGTTGTAAATACATTTGGTCGTCAAAAAGATTGAGAGGTTTGACAATGTCTAACGTCACGCGCGTTCCTTGGGTTGACAACGATGCGGAACTTCGCCGTCTAAATCGGAGCACAGTCGAGGACTACATGAGTAGAAGGGGAGAAGACCGCCTGACGCGGTATCTCCTCTTCACTGAAGACGGTGTCGGCGGTCTGTGGACTGCTGATACGGGTCAACCAATAGCCATTCACGGACGAGAGAAACTCAAGGATCACGGAGTATGGTCATTGAAGACCTTTCCAGACTGGGTCTGGGCCAATGTCGAGATATATGAAACGCAAGGCCCGAACCGATTCTGGGTTGAGTGCGACGGCGAGGGACAAATACTCTTTGCTGACTATCCGCCTGGGCATTACAAGAACCACTTCATTCACTCGTTCTTGCTCGATAACGGAAGAATCAAGGAACAGCGAGAATTCATGAATCCATTCGAGCAGCTGCGTGCCTTGGGCATCGAGGTGCCAGTGATCAAGAGAGCAGGAATTCCCGCCTAGCGCCTTGTATCGCATTACAACGTGGGAGGCTTTCATTTGGTGAGCTAACCCAATGCAGGTTTCACGAACTGCCTAATATACGTCTATGTGGCATTGAGCCATACGGGCAGGCACTTAGCTTGATGTGGAGGAAGACTCCACTCACCTAAGTTGGTGTGTGGAGGACCTCTTTCCTAACAATGCGGCTATTGCATACCTGAGAGGGGTTGTACTGGGCGACAACAATGAGTGGAAAGTATTTCAGTGGCTTGCCAAGTTACTCCTAGGAAGATGTGGTGCCAATGCGATGCCATTGCTAGCGAAATGGGCGGCATATGCAGCCTGCTAGTCACAATTAAGTGAGATAGTAAGGGATTTGTTAGCTCGTAGCAGCTATGGGGAACGGTTGTGCATACTAGCCGCTCAGTATTGGAGGACTAAGCTGTGTTTGATATTCTACAACGTTCGGCTCTGCAGCAGCCACAGTGGGCCGATGACGCGCAACTTCAGCATGTGCAGCAGGAATTGAAGAATTGCCCTGCACTCGTCGACACCAAGGCCGTGTGCATGCTCCGCTCAATGCTTGCCGGAGTTGCCCGTGGGGAAAGCTACGTACTTCAAGCCGGTGACTGCGCGGAGAATCCAGCGGAATGCACCGCCCATCACGTTGCACGCAAGGTACGTTTGTTGAACGTCCTTGCAGACGTAATGGAGATGAATACGCGCAAGCCAGTGGTGCAGGTAGGTCGTATAGCTGGTCAGTTCGGCAAGCCGCGCTCCGAGCTAACTGAGCGGGTCGGAGACCTTGAACTTCCAGTGTACCGCGGTCACATGGTGAACAGTCCAGAGCCATATCTGGTCGAGAGGCAACCTGACCCGCAGCGCCTGTTGAATTGCTATCAGACAGCGAGTGAGGTGGTGGGCCATCTCGGATGGCGGAGTCCTTCCTGGCAGTTAAGGGTCAATCCGCCCGTGTGGATCAGCCACGAGGCATTGTTGCTTGACTACGAGATTCCCATGCTTCGCCGCAACAACGATGGGCGTCTGCTCCTCGCTTCTACACACTGGCCTTGGATCGGCGAACGGACTCGCCAAGTAGATGGTGCCCATGTCGCGCTGCTCGCCAACGTGGTCAACCCAGTGGCCTGCAAGGTCGGCCCGAGTGTGCTAGTCGGCGAGCTTCTCGCCTTGTGCGAGAAGCTTGATCCCCGTCGCGAGCTGGGCAGACTTACTCTCATCGCTAGAATGGGTGCCGAGGTCGTGGCCGACCTGTTGCCCCCACTCGTCGAGGCGGTACGTGCTGAAGGTTACCCGGTCATCTGGCTCTGCGATCCTATGCACGCGAACACGGTCACGACTCCCAATGGCCTCAAAACGCGCTTCGTGGAAACGCTCGTGCAGGAGGTCAAAAATTTTCAAGGTGCGGTCAGAGCTTCGGGTGGCACTGCTGGAGGGCTTCACCTCGAGACCACTCCCGATGCTGTCACTGAGTGCGTCACGAACAAATCTAACATCGACCAAGCTAGTGCTTGCTACACGAGTTTCTGCGACCCGAGACTCAACCAGCGTCAAGCCGTTTCAGTGGTCTCAGCTTGGAGCGGATGACCCTATTCGGCTGGGATCACAAATTGTTACGAGTGCCCTGGGTTAGGAAGTTCGAGAAGTAGAACACATGATACTTAGACCTAGCACATTGTGTTTAAATATCGAACCCATATGAGACGACGAGACCAGAAGGTGGGGCCGAGGTCTAGTGCGTGGACATTGCGTTCGGAAGACGGACGATCCCACAGAAGCCACTAGCGTCGATCTTCTGCACGGTGTTCGACCTCGATGATCGCGTTATTAACACACAACCTGAACAGAGAACAGCAGTGCCACCTAGGCACGGCTAGATGCAAATAGCATTTCGATCTATGAAAGGAGAAGACTATGGCTGGTATACCCTCTATCGAACCCTACCCAATGCCAAAAGCGGACGAACTGCCTGAAAATACCGCCCGATGGACCATTGATCCCAGTCGTGCTGTGTTGATCATACACGACATGCAGCATTACTTTCTGCAGCCTTTTCATGAGGGTGAGTCTCCGAAGGAGGAACTCCTACGGAACATCGCGCTGCTACGCGAACGCTGTAGCCACCTCGGTGTACCAGTGGCATACACGGCGCAACCTGGCGGTATGACTGACGATCAGCGCGGCCTGCTCAAGGATTTCTGGGGGCAGGGTATGCGCGAAGACCCCGCCGACCGTGAGATCGTGGGTGTGCTTTCGCCCACTCAAGATGACTGGATGCTGACCAAGTGGAGGTACAGTGCCTTCTTCCAGTCCAACTTGCTGGAGCGGATGCACAAGATCAAGCGCAACCAGCTCCTCATCTGCGGGGTCTACGCGCATGTGGGTGTGCTGATGACCGCAGTTGAGGCATTCACGAACGATATCCAGACGTTCTTAATCGCCGACGCCGTCGCCGACTTTTCCGAGGAGTTCCACTGGCTCGCCATTAGGTATGCTGCGCTGCGCTGCGCTGTAGTCAGCAACACGAAGTGTATCCTCGACCAACTCCACGTACCTGCGGTTAGCCAGATGAACCAAATAGGCAATGAGACCAATTTATGACCAAGGAGGGATATTCATGATGACTGTAAACCTGCTCGACCGAATCCTGCAGTCGCAGCCAGCTGCCTTCGCCTTGCTCCACCGTCCTGACACGGTCGGTCCGGCAATGCTAGACGTCTTGGTTGGAGAGATTTCTACGCCAGACACCCTCGCCGAAATCCCGTTATCCGCAGAACCTTGGCACGGCGACGGACCACGGCATCAGGTGCTCGTGATTGTACCCTATCGGCAGATAGCTGAACGAGGATTCTCCTGCGTCGACGATGGCTCACCACTGATCTCGATGACCATTACCCATCAGGATCTGATGTCAGTAGCTGCGGCAATACAGCGGTTACCGGAAGTGCAGACGGAGCTGGTGGGTGGTCACTTCGACCTGGACGACGACACCTACGCCGATATGGTTCGTAAGATCATTGCTGACGAGATCGGCGAAGGTGAAGGTGCCAACTTTGTTATTAAGCGCTCATTTGTCGCTGACATCAGCAGCTATACCCCTCATAGTGCGTTGTCAATCTTTCGTCAACTTCTTCTACAAGAGTCAGGTGCCTACTGGACGTTCATCGTCCATACTGGTATGCACACCTTCGTTGGTGCCACCCCCGAACGTCACATCAGTCTGTGCGATGGCACCGCCGTCATGAACCCGATCAGTGGTACCTACCGTTACCCACCGTCTGGGCCCACACTAAAGGATGTGCTGGACTTCCTTGCCGACCGCAAGGAAGCCGATGAACTGTATATGGTTGTCGACGAAGAACTTAAGATGATGGCTCGGATATGTGAATCAGGTGGTCAGGTGGTAGGTCCGTACCTCAAAGAGATGGCCCGGCTCGCACATACCGAGTACTTTATAAAGGGGCACAGCACTCATGATCCACGGGATATCTTGCGGGAAACGATGTTCGCGCCCACCGTCATCGGCAGTCCGTTGGAAAGTGCCTGCCGGATCATCGCCCGTTACGAACCATATGGGCGCGGCTACTACAGCGGAGTCATCGCGCTCATGGGCTGTGACGCGCAAGGGCACCACACCTTGGATTCGTCGATCATCATTCGTACTGCCGATATCCACAGCCGTGGTCGTGTCGACATCGGGGTGGGGGCCACGTTGGTGCGTCATTCCGATCCACGCTCCGAGGTCGCCGAGACCCGGACGAAGGCGGCTGGGCTACTTGCAGCATTAGGCACTGAGGGGCGACTCCGTTTCGGTGGGTACCCAAGTGTGCAAGCAGCTCTTGCACAGCGCAACACGGCGATCTCCAGCTTCTGGTTGGCTAAAGAGGAGGCGCGGGTCACGCAGGAGCTGATGCTAGCTGGTCAGCGGGTTTTGATTGTCGACGCCGAGGACAACTTTACCGCGATGCTCGATCTCCAGCTACGTTCGATGGGGTTGTCGGTGACCATGTGCCGCTTCGACGAGCCGTACACCCTCCATGGTTACGACCTCATTGTCATGGGACCTGGGCCTGGGGATCCACGAGAAATAGATCATCCCAAGATCGCTCATCTTTCGTCTAGGATTAGCACGTTATTGACCGAGCAGTGCCCGTTTCTTGCCATTTGTCTCAGTCATCAGGTTCTCAGTGCCCGTCTCGGCTTTACCCTAGTACGCAGGGATGTGCCGAACCAAGGTATCCAGCGGGAGATCGACCTGTTCGGTTCCCGTGCCCAGGTCGGTTTCTATAATACGTTTGCCGCGAGGAGCTACGAGGACAAGGTCGACTGTGAGGGTATCGGCGTGGTGGAGGTGAGCCGAGACATCACGAACGGCGAAGTACACGCCCTACGCGGGCCTCATTTCGCGTCTTTGCAGTTCCATCCCGAATCGGTTCTCACACAAAACGGTGTACGGATTGTTTCGACAATGATCAAGGAGGTATTGCACATATGAAGGCTGTAATCACATGGTGGGACTTGAACGATTCAGAGCAGACTATCGACTCCCTACGCAAGTTCCTGCGCGACGGGGGTGTGCAGCCCTGGTCAAGCGTGCGCGGACTGCGGCTGAAGTTCTGGATTTCTGACCGAGACACTAACCGATGGGGAGCAGTGATGCTCTGGGAGTCAGCGAATGCTATCGATCAGCCACTGCCACCGAATCATGCAGCCAAGCTGATTGGCTATCCGCCCACGCTGAGAGCATCATTCGACATTGATGCGACTATTGAGGGCATTTTTTCCTTGTCGGTCCTGACTGGACTCGGGCTGGCTCTCGACAATCACCCGTTTGCTGTAGATAGTGTAACAACTACGGCTACGGAGACGGATGTGAGCGGAATCAAGCCGAAGGTTTTTACTGAGTCTGTTGACCCTCTTCTATCCGAGTTCGATGTGCCTCCTGCTGATCCAATCGATCTCTTCCATGACTGGCTTGATGGTGCTACGGCGAAAGGTGTGCGGGAGCCGACTGCACTTGCACTGGCCACTGCTGATGCTCATGGTCGCGCCTCGAACCGAATTGTCCGTGTGGAGAGCATTACGGACGAAGGACTGATGTTCACCAGTCACGTCAGTAGTCGGAAGGGACGCGACATAGCGGCAACGGCGTGGGGTTCAGGCGTGTTTTACTGGCGTGAGACCCAGCAGCAGGTCATCTTTAGTGGCCTGGTAGAACAACTCTCCGATGCCGAGTCCGATGTTCTGTGGGTCAAACGTCCCATTGCCGCGCAAGCGGCTTCGGCTGTTTCTCATCAGAGTGCAGTGCTTGATGACGAGCAGAAACTGCGCGTGGAGGTCCAACATCTTATCCACGTTAACGAACCGATTCCACGGCCTAGACGCTGGTCAGGGTATCGCTTGGTTCCAGCTTCGATAGAGTTTTGGCACGGCAGTCTGGATCGGCTACATCACAGATTGCGCTACGATCTGGCCGGCGACCGCTGGTCCACCTCCCGATTACAGCCGTAGCACTGTCTTGAAGTTTTAGTACTAGTAGATGCTGCGAAATGAGTCTGTGGGGTCGATAGATAACAAGCAACATGTAAAAAGAAGGAAGAACAATTACACACAAACGGCAGGAAAGAGAAATACGAGATGTACGTCGACCACTGCCAGCCAGAAGATGTGTTTGCCCGAGTGCTAGTAGTGGTCACTCAGATTGATCCTGTGTTCAAACGATCTATACCATGTTCTTTGGTCTTGATCTGTGATTTGAGCAAGTCCACCGCTTCGATCTAGGGCGTGCCGTACCCTGCTACTGCTCTTGGACGCTGACACCCTAGTGATCGTGCTGCTGGTTATGAGTGATGTCCTCGGGGTTCCCAACGGGTTCAACGCTCTTGGCTTGCAGGTGGTCCTCTACGAGCATGCCCTCGCTAACCAGATGGGCATCGTCTTCGGCAGCGTGGCCACTAGTGCTGGTCTACACATGCTTGCAGATGTGCTTGCTGCCATCAGTACGCTGATTACGATAGCAGGCTTCATCATGAGTTGCAGGCACAGGAGTGAATGTACTTCGTGCCTTCGCCACTTAGAAGCCCAGTTTCTGCCACGGTTTAGGGCCACCCATGCGAGTTGCGAAGGGCGTATACGTATATATCAGGAGCTGATGAGTAGCGCTATAGCGTGCCATCGGGCTGAGAAGGCAATGTATTACTCAGATTCGTCACCTTATCATTGCCCCAGGCAGTTGCTTCGATGTCTCCTAGAGCATCGGTAGAATAGTTGAAACTTTGCTAGCTGTCTAACGTTGTGTGTGCGTTTAATCCTGCAAATCGGTTCTCGAGGCCGGAAGCACCTTCCAAGCTGCTGGCACTCAACACCCTATATCAGCACGAGGAGGGTAACTAAAGTATGCATAAGTATGTGGTCGCTGATGTCTTCACGAGTACTCGGCTGGAGGGTAATCCAGTCGCCGTTTTCCTCGACGGTTCCGATATCCCGACCGAGCGTATGCAGCGCATCGCTCGCGAGATGAATCTCTCAGAAACTACCTTTGTACTGCCCGCCCAAGTCGGCGGTGACGCGAGAATCCGCATCTTCACCCCGGTGAACGAGCTGCCGTTCGCTGGGCATCCGATGCTAGGCACCGCCATTGTGCTTGGAGAGTTAGCGTCCGAGAACCAGATACGGCTGGAAACGGCTATGGGGCTAATCCCGTTCGAGCTCGACCGTGCGGATGGGCAGATACTGTCCTCCCGCATGCAGCAACCTATTCCTACCTGGGGAAGGTACGAACATGCTGACGAATTACTTGCCGCACTCGGTGTGGAGTCTTCCCGGCTGTCAGTGGAAGCGTATCGTAATGGACCGCGTCACGTCTTTGTCGCGCTCGACAACGAGGAATCACTAGCATGTGTGGAGCCAAATCTCCGCACGCTCGCAAAACTGCCAGATATGGCCGCTATTTGCTTTGCTGGTTCGGGTTCGCACTGGACGATGCGGATGTTCTCGCCCGCATACGGTGTAGCCGAGGATGCAGCGACAGGTTCGGCTGCGGGACCACTCGCGGTACACCTCGCGCGGCACGGCCTGATCGCTTTTGGACAACAGATCGAGATTCGCCAAGGCTTAGAGATTGGTCGCCCATCGACGCTACAAGCAAGAGCCGAGGGTGCGGGAGATCGGATCGAAATGGTCGAAGTAGCTGGCTCGGCTGTCGTTGTCGCTCGCGGAATGTTCTACGGTTGACAACGAAATTTCTGTTGTCTGCGGGCTTAGTAGTCGATGTATTGGAAATAGAGCTTATGATGCAATGGGTCAGAAAAATGGTTTAAGGGGGCAGCGGCAAAAAGTGCGTAGAAAGTAACTATTTGCCCCTACTTGAGATAGTTCCAGGGTAGATGCTCCTCTGGAACTCACATGCTATGCACGAAAAACCTGCTACTATTGAGTTTCATGCCGGGAGGTGCCTCCTCGGCACATGACTCACTGGTGGCGAATTCAAAAAGAGACTAGACCTCATCCAGTAGCATGAAGAAAACGAATGGTTTGCTACTTGCCGAGAAGGAGGTCACTGATGCCGCTCAAATCTTTGCCAATCCCACTAATTTCAGAAGAACAGGCATTAGCCACAAGAGGTTATTGACCGTTTTTGAAACATTATACTTTCACGCATAATTGCGAAAGGTTTATTGAGATACATATAGTATCAAAACTTATCTCAAAAACTAGCTCTTCAATTCATGAGTTTTAGCTGCAATTCTAAAACGGTTTTAGCTGCCTTTATAGTCCGCTGTCCGCCAGCTTACTATACTTCCTACACGCATCTTCCCAAGTCGATTCGCTCAACCCAATTTTCTGGAGTACGTCATCAAGCTTTGCTCCTCTCTTGAGACTGCGAACCACGAATGTGTCGTGCAGGACACTAGCTGTTACTTTCTTCTGAAGCTGGGTATTTCATGCAATTGCTGTAAGCAACTGTTCAATGAAACGGAGAGTGTAGGGGAACAGCGTATCGGTGACGGCATATTGCTGTACTTATTGCACTACATAGGTCGTCTCAGAAAACGAACTTTTTGAGACACATATGCCAACAACCGAAATGCAACAATCGCTATTGCTAGGGCAAATGTACTTAAAGAACTGATATTACTGGAACAACTGTATTGATCGGCTCAGACATGTATTTATCATAATAAAGGCTTTACATCATAAAATTTGAAGTATACGTGTATAAACTCCCCTACTCACATATTTTGTAATAGATGAGGTCAACCTAGTACCAATTCATTGCTTAGGAATTGGGGTTCGATCTTATCTTCTTTGACTAGCCCAGCTTCGTCACGATAGACGTGGTAGGCAAATTTGCCAGCCGTATCACTAATGGCTTTATGCAAAGCTACGTCTATAAAGTGAAGGTTAACGCCATCATCAGTTGCATAGCCTTCGGGGAGGGTTCCATCACCAATAAGCTTTTGAAATAGAGGTCGGCGTTGTACCTCACTGTCGTAGTGAACGCCACTAGCATAAGGCAAGAAGCCGAGGCCATCTGTAATGGGTTGCAAGTCAGTGCCAAAAGAATCTGTGGTACCCCCGACGTGCCAGCAGATCGAGCCTGCACTTTGACCAGTGAGGATGATACCTTGCTCCCATGCTTTCTGTAATAGTTTATCGAAACCATGAACACGCCAAACGGCTAGAAGGTTGGCAACTGAACCTCCGGCGACCCAAATGACATCTTGTGACAAAATAAATTCTTCAACATGAGCATAGTTAGGCATCGGGAAAAGTTCAAGGTGAGAGGCTTGAACTTTTTCACGGCTACAAGCATCATAAAAACTCGAAATAGAGCGTCTATCGTCTCCTAGGGCAGTGGCGAGGAGGCAAAAATTTGGTCTATCCTTTCCGGATAGCTTAAAGGCATACTCTAGCAATGGCCCAATCCGTAAAACTCGGTTCACGTACTGAAAGCCACCGCTTCCCGCAACTATGTGTTTTTCTGTCATAGCGAAAGTATAACAAAAAGATTTCCGTGGAAGTCTTTCCATAGTACTTATTAATTAACTCACTCTAGAGGATGTACTTTGGACTACGCACATTATTCTGCTGTAAGGCACTGCCACCTAAAAATCACTTACCAAACAAGCGTTGGGTCAGCGTTGCAATGAAGGTGACTTCAATCAACAGCCCGACAAAGGCTTCAAAAGCAGCAACTACCGTGAGTGGATCGTCAAGTCCGATACCGCCGGGAAAGAATCCACGTCCATGAAACGAGGTCATGCTGAATACAACTGACCCCAGTGGTGACAAAACTGGCCCGGCAGTTTGACCAATGATAAAGTAGGCTGTGGCAAAAGCCGCGATTACCAAGAGGTAAGCAACAAAACTACGCCATGGTTTGTAGCCGTACCCGGCGAGCAGATCAAGAAACAGTGAGAACAGATATTGCACACGTTTTCTTTGCTCTCGCAAGATAATGCGTTGCATCAGCTGGGCACGATACGCAAAACGGACTGCTTCTTCAGTAAGCCCCTGGTTTCGCAACACAATGGCAACTTGGCGATAGGCCCGCATTGCTTTCGGATAATTCCTAACAGGATTTGTCTTAGGCTTTGCCCTCCGGTGAAATAGTATCCGTTTTTCAGCTATAGGTTCGTCGCCTAATACAGAAACTGTTTGCCAATCGACAACTTCCACATTGACATCACGCCAATGGATATCAGCAAGGTAGAAGGCCCCATCTTTGTCATCGCTCGTGTCTACCTTGTCAAGGCTCGTTTCTCCATCAAAAAAAGCTTTCGAGAGACGTGCCCCTTCTAAGTGGGCAAGAGTAAGGTCAGCCCCTTCCAGGTGTGTTTGATAGAGATTGGCGTTTCTCAAGTTTGCTCCACCAAGATTAGCTGCATCTAGTCTTGCATTGGAAAGTTGTGCTCGTTCGAAGTTCGCACGAAGGCGAGCTTTTTCGAGGTGCGCTTGCCATAGTTTGGCTTGTTTCAACTGGGTGGTATCCATCATGGCTTCTTCTAAGTGCGTGCCGGTAAGAAGAGCGCGTTCGAGGTACGCACCGTAGAGATTGGCTTCTTCTAGGTGTGAATGGCTGAGGATAGCACCTTCTAGGTGCGTAAAAACGAGGCTGGCTCCCTCTAAATGAATTGCCTCTATCTCATGTTGGATATCTGTTTTTGGTCCATACTCCATCAAGTCCCCGCCTAATAGACAGGCTAATGGTAAGTTGTTCAAATACGCACCGCGCAGATCAGCCCCTCGAAGATCTAAGCCTTTACGCATAAAAAAGGTGTCGGGTAGTTTCTCGCTATCCCAATCCACTGGTCCACGACCATTATCATGGGTTGCTAGAAGCCACTCTACATCAGCACGACTCAGCCTTATCCCCCTAAAAGGATACGTAGCTTTAGCAATATCTGGTGCAAAAGATCTGCGCTCAGCAAGGTATTCTTGACGTTGGCCGTCAATCTCTGGTTCTGTGCGCCACGGCTGGTTCCGCGCTTCCCAGTATGTCTTCCATGCTTCTCTATCATCGGTCACCGGACGTTGCGGCACAGTTGCTTGCTTACCGTCTTGTTCACTCACCAGAGTCTTCTCATTTCTAGATGAGCCATTAACCACAGCTTGGATAACGTACTCCATATATGTGTAGACGTACAACAAGCCAAATTATCCAATAGCTCAAAGCCCTACCAAGCCTAGCGCGGCAAGAACGTACCCCACAAACGGTCGTATAGTGAGACATGCGTGACATTCTCAACATTGGGGTCAGGTATTGATGCCAATGATAGAATCTTTTCAGAGTAGCTTACAGTTCTTTGGAGGTAGAAATGGCAGACTCCAGCAAAAAAGATGAGTACGATATTTTTATAGCACAATCCATCTATCCAGAAGCCGCTTCTATATTTACGTTTCAATTAAAATCTTTGGAAGAAATTAAAGATGATTGTTACATCGTACTTGACACGAATGTCTTACTTGCCCCCTACATTATAGGGAAGGAAGACCCAGGGAAAGATAACCTTCTTGAATCATGCCAGAAAATTTATCAATCCCTTATTGAGAAAAAACGTCTCATCATTCCAGGGCAAGTAGCCAGAGAGTTTGCACACAGAAGAGTAGACAAGGTTGCTGAGTTGTATCAGCAGCTGTCGGAGAAGAAAGGAAAGATACAGCAAATACCAAAGGGGAAATATCCCTTGCTTAATGCATTAAGTGAATATCAACAGGTAGAGCTTCTTGAAGAGGAGATTAACCAGAAGATACGAGAATATCAGAGAGCAGTAAATCAAGTATTAGCTCATGTCCAAAATTGGCAATTAGACGATCCAGTGCGATCCCTCTATAGTCAAATTTTTGATGAGAGCGTAGTCTTTGACCCTCAGTTCGATAAAGAGGAAACTAAGAAGGATTTACTGAGGCGGCAGCTACATCATATTCCACCTGGTTATAAAGATGCAGGGAAAGACGACAAGGGAATTGGAGATGTGCTTATCTGGTACACCATTCTAGAATTAGGGAAAGTCCAAAAGAAGAACGTAATTTTCGTATCAGGAGATGAAAAGCCTGATTGGTTTAGGCAGAGTCAAAACGTAGCATTACATCTTCGGTATGAATTAATAGATGAGTTTGGACGTGGTTCGGGGGGTTGCTCCTTACATGTCATTAAGTTTTCGCGTTTTCTTGAATTATATGATGCCGAAGAGGAAATCATTGAAAGGGTTAAGGAAGAAGAAGCACAAATTGACGAGATTTCAAGAGCAAGAAAATATTATTTGGACCAATTGCTGATTTTAATGATTTCTTTTCTTAATGCTTGGAAAAGCCTTCCTAGAGAAGAGGGCATGGTTACACATCCAGATTATTTAACAAACGTTAGAAGTACAGTAGCACGTATCATTATTGATTTAAATGATATATTAGCACGTACTCGTGTTAAGAACTTATTGGATGAAGAACTAGCAAGAAAATTACAAGATGCAATGGCAGAACTACAAATTCTAGAAACAAAACCCTTATATCTCGATGGAGGGAAGTCCCTGAAAGAGTTCAATGATTTAGCTAATGCAATAGCCTCAAATATGGAAAATCTCCTAGAAGAGATACGAGGAAGAATACTACGACTATGAGAGGGTATACCGGTACCACTATGGTGGTACCACTTGCCAGGATTCTGTCGGCGAAATCAAAAGCCCCATCAACAAGGAATGGAGTTACGAGGCTGGCGCAAGAGCGGCGAAGCGAGAGTGGCGGGTTTGCCCTCGCGGTTGCTCCGCAATCCACGCAGTCAATCGGACACTATTGACCGCGACAGCAGTCATCAGCTGTTGGAAATGAGCTTTCGCTGCTCCCACATAGCGACATCGACGTGCTCCAAATGCTCTCACGCGCTTTCGAAATGGTTCCTTCGATCCCTGCACGCGTGGCGTAGAGGGTTTTAAATTCCTGTGTTTTTTGATAGTGTCGAGCTTCTTGTAGCACCTGGTATGCGTGATCCCTCCGTATCATCAGATTTCGTGGTTCTTTCACTGAATGCGTACACTGACCTCGCGCAGGACACTCCAAGCAATCTTGCATCGCGAATTTGATATGGGTGATCTCATGCTGGTGTCGGTCGGTGCGTTCCATCCACAGACAACTTTGCCGTCCTTGAGGACAGACGGCGGTTTTTGCCTGCCAATCAAGGTGAAAATTGGCAATCCCAAATCCTGCTTCTGCTTGGGCGCGGCCCTCTGGGATCAGGAGCAACGGGTCCAATCAAAGATACCTCATGATGAACTCGACTCGTGATGAGATGATTTGTAGTCACATATCCTGCATCGACGAAGTGGTCACTTGGAAGTCTTTCCTGCTGAGCAAGTATAGCTTGTATTCGTGGAACCATCTCAAAATCCGAGGTGGTGGCGGGTGTTGTTTGAACATCAGTTACCAGATGAGGAGTCTCTTCATCACAACTTTCGGTGATATGCACCTTGTATCCCGTCCAGGTCGTTGCTCGCTTCTTGCTGAAACGCGCATCTGGGTCGTAGGGAGTACACACCAGAAGGCGTCCTGCTGGCAAATTGGGGGCTTTGCGCCATCGCGTGAGGGTTTCATGAGCGTAGAACTGCTGGATCCACACACACCGAAGGATGAGAAGGGCAGGGACCTCCCGTAACCATGCTGGACTTGATGGGGTATCAACGAGCGTGAGCAACGTTCGCCCATCGCCACCAATCATTGCTGCAAGTTCTTCTCGTTCTTCCCGACCAGAGGGAAGTCGGTAATCTTCCCATCGGGTCGCATACCGCTCGTACCATTCCATCGGAACGCGCTCGGCAAGCCATTGGGGAGCCACGGTTGCAAGGATATTGAGCGCGTGACGCAAGGTCTCACCGACACATTCAAGGCGACTCAAATGCTGAATTGCTGCCAGAACGTGCGTCGAATCGGTTCGTTGGCGACCACGTATTTTGAGCCACCCTCGTGTTGTCGCGTGACGAAGCAAGGCATCGAAGAGATTGCGCTCTGCTCCTGCCGTGATCAGTCGTGTCCGAAACTCAGAGAGAACGGAGAAGTGAAATCCCACATCGTTGAGGTGCAGGTGCAAGGCATATTTCCAGTCAATACGGGTTCGCACCGCGTTGGCCGCCTGTCGATCAGACAATCCTTCCGCAAATTGCAGGACGGTGACCAGAGCGAGTCGCCACGGAGACTCTGCAGGTTGACCGCGTCGTGGAAAGAGGGACGCAAAAAGGACATCTTGAAAGACTTCTCCAAGCTCATCGCTGAGCAAGAGGCAGAGATTATCGTCAGGACACACGACACGAGCAAGTTGAACAGTTTCTTCTGGAATAGGTTCCATTTCTTCTGGCTTCATGGACATAGCGATCCCCTTTTACTGATGAGCAGGTTTTTCTTTTCATCCAATCTGGTGAACGAGAACTCTTCCTGCCTAGTTTCTCACATCCACAGGGATTTCGCCGACAGAATCTTGCCAGGGCAGTCCTTGACCAAAAACAAGACAAAACGTAACAATTCAATTAACCAGTTATACCAGTTTCTAAGTGCTCGTCAATTAAAAGTCTTAAAAATGAATGGTACTTAGAAACTTTAGTTACTCATAGGATAATATCTTTCTTATCTGATATGCTGCTTGTGTGTTAAGCCTGTTGCTACCAATAAAGTAAGTGGTTATGTCAGATAGGTGTTCGAAAGCAAATTTCGACTTGCGAACAAACTTCTTTGTCCTATCGAGACGCCTTATCTATTGTCTGCATACCAAACATGTACTGTTTTGTCATTACTAGCAGAGGCAATACGCGTACCATCACCAGACCAACTCACGGCTGTTACCCAATCAGAATGACCTCGGTACGTGTAAAGATGGATACCTGTCAATGCTTCCCAAAGACACACTGTTTTGTCATTAGCAGCGGTAGCAAGACAGCTTCCATCTGGAGACCAAGCCACATACCTAACAGAATCAGTGTGCTCATGATAGCTTCTTACGTTTGCCTGAGTGAGCATGTCCCAGATTTGTACAGTATGATCTGAGTGAGCAGAGGCCAAATATTGATTATTGGGAGACCAAGCAATGTGGTTCGACCAATTTGAGCGAAAGTGATACATCGAAACGAGTTCTCCTGTCGCTGTACTCCATATGCGTATAGCTCTATCTCCACAAACAGCAGCAAGATGCCCTCCATTAGAAGACCAAGCAAGAGAGAGAATGGAAAAATCAGGTAGCCACTTGTAGTGAGCATCATAGTGTCTGAGGGTCTGACCTGTATCGGTATCCCAAACATGGATAGTTTTGTCCCGCCCCATACTACTACATGCAGAAGCAATACGTTGCCCATCTGGAGACCAGGCAACCGTGTACACACTTGGCCACAGTCCAGAATGATTTTGATAGAGGGTATGAGTCTGCCCAGTTGCCGCACTCCAGATATATACATTTGCCCCATCACCTGATGAAGCAATACGCTGCCCGTCTGGAGACCAAACTGCTGTATAGATCTTTGCCTGCACATTAATTTTGTTGAGCAAGTGGGTGTGGGCGCGATAGGTCAGCAATGACTCTCCTGTCTCAGCCTTCCATATTCGTACTGTACCATCTGCTCCTGCCGAGGCAATACGAGTGCCACCCGGCTCCCAAGCTACAGCTAAAACCCAACTGGCGTGCATATCGTACTGTTGGATTGGTGACTCTTGTTTTTGTTGAGAAGGTGTATCTTTGCTTCTTCTATCAGAAGATGTTTCTTGAAATGTGGATGAAGAAAAATCAGCCTGTTGATCCGCTTTATTGGTCCTGTTCCTAGGTAAGCTCTGACCTGAGACATTTTCTTGGGGAAGTTCCAACTCAATAGACAATTGTTCTGGGGATGTATAAATAAGCGGCTCTATATTTGCTTTATGATACGTATTTAACCAGTCTCGTCTTTTTTCACACGAGGTAATAATCTTCTCAAAATCCCCTGCGATAAAGTTAGATACATAATGCCACTCTCGTAAGTAGGCAGGTACTTCACAATCATCTAACCGAAATGGAATATGAAAGACAGTGTCTCTTGGCTTTCTCTTTGCTGCTTCTAAAACGATATGCACTTCGTAATGAGCATAACCTTCCTTGAGAAGGAAGGCACGAGAAAGGCAAATAATAACAATATCACATCTTTGTATGGCCTGAGGAACTATATGTTCCCACCGTTCTCCTGGTAACAAATTTTGCTCATCAAACCAGAGTTCTACGTTGTATTCTTGCAACTTTTTATAAATGGTTCGTACAATTGGTTTGTCTTCAGACGCATGACAAAGAAAAATGTTCAATCGACGTGAAGAATTGTTGTTCATAATGGTTAAACTATCTTTTTTGCTTCACCACTTCATCAAAAGAGAGAAGGTGCTAAAGATAAAATGACGTTACGACGAAATTACTAGAAATGGTCTATCATCTTCATGGATTGTTTTTTACAAATCGCCATCGGCTGTGTCATCGATCAATGAAGAGACTCCAGCGATCTGAGCAAACGTATTTGCATAGTCAATTAAAGACTTCCGGGCCAAAGCTATCTCTTGACGAAGCTCTACCGCCTTCTCCCATTGTTGCTCATATGTTAGTACGCCCATTGATATGGGTCTCTTATCCTCATAGTCCTTCAGCAAAGGATGCCACTTCGAAAGTAGAGGGCGCAAGGTGGTATTTAGCATGCGTACTACTAAATAGCAGAGGGACATTTGAGCATCTTGAGACTGCTGTGCTATTGCAGGGTTATAACTGCGAAGAATTGTCCTTATAAGATGAAATAAAGAATAGAGAGAAGACAACGCCTCACGTAATATACCTTTATCATCATCGAGAGCAACAATAGGGATACGTGTAACTAGTTCAACATAAATTTCCCAAGCCGCCTTCTTCTCACCATCACTTGGTTCCCATACATCTTGCGGCGCATCGGCCTCGGATGTTTCAATATTACGGACATATGTTTGTGCTTCATCTGTCTTAAATAAGTGCCATTGAGCTTCTTCATTTAATAAACCGAGTGCTTCAGGAGTCATCTGAAAAAGATCACAAAGTCGTTGAACCGTAGCTTGATAGGGGAGATGCCTTCCTCGTTCCCATTGACGCACCGTCTCTACACTTACATCAACCTGCTCTGCTACATATGCTTGCGTCCACCCTCTTCTTCTTCGAGCAAATGCAAGAAGAGTCTGCTTCGTCAGCAGCGATTTAGCCACAATCTCTCCATTCCTATCTGTACTCAAAAAAGATACGGAACAGCTTCCACAAGACAAGTATCACAAATAATTGGTAATATGGTATCCGATCAAAACAGATAAAGCAAACTCAACAATATCAAACTACCATGCAGATACCATCTAGATACCGTTAAGTTTCACTACTCAAAGGTTCTTTCTAAGTATATACTTTTTCTTACAGTAAGTTTATTGACACACGCACAGAAGGTAAAATAACAAACATGCCAGAAATGCCAGAAGCAGAGATAATGGAAATCGTGTTGTCGGCAATTGTACCTTGGAAGTAGGTAGTCTTATCCATGCACTTAAAGTTATCCAAGCAGCCTCTCTGGAGTGGTAGTGGTAGCCTCCTACTCACGGCATTGTAGCGGGTGCTTGTAACTTCGCGATTCGCAGTTATTGGCAAAAGCCAACGCTGGCTTTTGACGCTCCTTTCGAGTGAACGATGGGCAACCAGCACCCCCTCCTGACAATTGGTTTGGCATGGGTGAGTTTAGCCATCGTCCTGAGCGGTGGAGTCCGTCGGTTCGTGGTCAGACGAATGGTTGTAGCGCAGTGACTTTGCAATTTGAGGTTTAGAAGCAGGTGTTAATGCAAGAGAAATTTATTGTCACCCCTAAAGGTTATGAAGCATTAACTGAACTGCTTCAGCATCTTGAGGTTGATGAACGTGCTCGCATTGGTGCAATTATTGGTGATGCTGTTGATGATTCAAAGGACCTCCCTGAAAATTATGCTTTCCGAGACGCCAAGCTGGCTCAAGGGCTTTTGGAAGTACGCATTGCTGAGTTAAAGCAACTGCTCAAAAATATTGAGATTGTCGAGCCTAGTGTTGCTGCTTTACCAGAATCTGTAGCGTTTGGAACGGTGGTGCGGGTCCAACATGAGGAGAAAGGGGAAGTTAAGGAATATACCATTGTAGGAACATCGGAAGTTTCCTTTTATAAAGGAGCAATTTCAACAGCATCTCCGGTTGGAAAAGCATTACTCGGGCACAAGGTCGGTGATCGAGTAGAGGTAATCACACCAGGGGGCATTCACCATTACGTAATACTCTACATCCAACCTCTCCGATAGAAGTGTAATAGGGGAACACGCAAACAGTTTAGGGTGAAAGGAGATAATGATGTTCGAACAGTTAGGAAAACGAATTTATAAATTGGGACGTGCTCTCGATGACCCACATCTTTTTTTGCTCAAACGCAAGGGAGTAGACATTAGCTATTATAAATTTTTGATGCAGCCTTGGTTCACATCTTTAGGTATTGATACTGTAATAGATGTTGGCGCAAATGAAGGTCAGTTTAGCTACATGATACACGAGGTCTTACCGGAAGCGGCAATATATAGCTTTGAACCATTGACGGATTGTTACTATACACTGATAAAGAAAATGGCAGGCTGCCAAAGATTCATGGCGTTTAATGTAGCTGCGGGTGATGCTGACAAAGACATATCTTTTTATCGAAGCTCTATGGCAGTATGTTCATCACCTCTTGCAATGGCAACCCTCCATAAACGCAACTTTCCAAAGAGCGCAAATGAACAACATCTTCTAGTACCTATGCGAACTCTTGACAGCATGATGGCAGAAATCGAGTTAGGCAAGCACCCATTTATCAAGATTGATGTTCAGGGTTTTGAAGATCGCGTGCTGGCTGGAGGAAGAGAAACCATACAGTCAGCTCTTATCGTTATAATCGAATGCTCATTTTGCGAACTTTATTATGGACAAGCTTCGTTTGATTTCATTCACGATACCATGAGGAGCTTAGGTTTTCGTTACGCAGGTAGCATTAATCCAAACATCGCATCAACTGATAGCCGTCTTTTACAGGAGGATTGTATTTTCTTGGGCAATGCTTTTTACCCCTGAGACGGTGCATTCTCTAAAAAGGTAAAGCGAGATGATGGAGGGTTAAAGATGATCGTGGTTTGTGAGGGATTGTCCTGCTGTGGGAAGACGACCTTAATAGAAGGCTGTTCTGTGTCCGGGGTCGTGGCTGTCCGTAAAAAGCTGCCACGCTATATAGAAAATCCCCGAGTTGAACTTTTTCTGCAACATGACGAGAGTAAGCTACATGCAGCAATGGAGGCTAGCAGTACTGGTAAGATGGCACTTGTAGATAGAGGCTATTTATCTACGCTTGTCTTCTATAGTGCTATGGCAGATATTACCCCAAACTTTTCACCTTGGTTAGTGTATCGATGGTTATTGCAAAGTCTAGGGGCTAGTTTTTTTCGACCAGATCACTATATCTTCATTGACATACCAGTAGCGCTCTCTCTGGAACGCGCCTTGAAGGTACGACCTCTCGACGATAAAGCCAATGTGTGGTTGCAGGCACCAAACCGAGTTTTATACTGGTACGAACGCTTGTTTGCTACTATCGAGCATGGTGTTCCGGTACATAGCCTCGACGCAACTCAACCAGTAGAGGTTGTCCAACAGCAATTTGACGACTTAGTACAGTATCTCCTCAACAGTCCAACCGACGTGGTCTACGAAATGGCTAGACGAACAGCATCGAAGGAGTAAAGGAAAATGGATTCAACAGTAACCTTGCTTATCCCAACAAGGAACCGACCTAGCAGTGTTGATCGGCTGTTAAATTCCCTAAAGGTTCATGGTTATTTACAGCGGCAGGGATTCTCTGTGTTGGTCGTCGATGATAGTAGCGATAATGCTACTGCTGACATATGCCAGAAGTATCAGGTGAACCATCTGCCTGGGTTACACCAAGGCAAATCGGCTGCAATGAATCTGGCGATTGAACATATAACATCAGAGTTTGTTGCCTTCTTAGACGATGACGTAGTGGTATTAGATGACCAGTGGCTGGATAAATTGCTAAGAAACTTCACCTCAGATGATATAGCTTATGTGTCTGGAAAAGTAGTTGCTTATGAGTTGACGACACCAGCCCAAATCAAGTGGGAGAAAAAAGGGGCTTTGAACAAAGGAGATCATCGGTTGGAATTTGGGTCTGAATTTTTCCATAAGCCCCGTCTTACCGGTGTTCCTTTAACCCTTTTTACAATGGGTGCCAACCATATCGTGCGAAAGCAGGTTCTAGACCTTGTAGGTGCCCACGATGCCCGGTTTGGCCCAGGTTGTTCTGTTGGTGGAGCAAGTGGAGATATTGATCTCTCCTACAAAATATTAAGACAGGGCTTTACCGTCATATACGATCCAGAGGCAAAGATAGCTCACTGTCATCCAGAGGAGATGAGCGACCTACACTCCAAGATATTTCATTACGGGGTCGCAGATACAGCCATCCATACAAAGTTTCTTATTGAATTTGGCGATCTCCGAAGTGCCGGGCAGTTACTCTTTCGTCCAAGCCAGCAGCTTTGGAGGCTTATCAGAAGCTTGGTACGGCGATATCCCCTTCCTCCCACAGTATTGCTCGGCGGTATTGTTGGCAATTTTATTGGGCCTTTTGCATATTTGAAAGTCACCATAACAGAACGAGCTAGGAGAGTGTAGCATGGCTTTTGAGCGTGATGTAGCTATCGTGGGGCTTGGCCGTGTCGGTCTTCCACTCGCTCTCTACTTTGCCGCAAAGGGGAGGCTGGTGATTGGAATTGACAAAAACAAGGCTGTAATCGAGTCTGTACGATCTGGATTCATGCCATTCCATGAGGATGGCGCCCAGAGCCTCCTGATCAGCGGTTTGAAGGAAAAACTATTAACTTTCGAGACTGATATGGCGTCTATAAGTAACTGTGGCGATATTGTAATCACAGTAGGGACGCCTATGTTATCGCCATTGGAATCTGACTTGACCCAAATTAGGACTGCATTAGATGCTATGCTCCCACACTTATGCGAAGGGCAACATTTGATCTTGCGTAGCACCATTGCTCCGGGTACTACAAAGTATCTGGCAGGATATATTGAACAGCGAACAACACTACGGATTGGTCGTACCCTCTTCTTGACGCACTGCCCAGAGCGAATTGCTGAAGGGCATTTTTTTACAGAAATAGAAAGCTTGCCGCAAATTATTGGTGCCTTCGATAATGCAAGCGCGTCACGAGCAACAGAGTTGTTTAAGTCTCAAAGTAGCAATCTACTAGTAACAACTGCAATTCAAGCGGAACTGGCTAAAGTTTGGTCTAACATGTTGCGCTACACTCTTTTTGCCTTACCGAATCTCCTGCTGATGAATTGTGAACGGTATGGTACTAATGTATTTGAGGTAATTGAGCTAATTAATCGTGATTATCCACGAGGAGGTATCCTTCAACCGGGATTAACGGCTGGACCGTGCTTAGGCAAAGACTTTTCATTTATAGAGGAGCAGCCTCTGAGTTCAAATTTTTTTCTGGACGTGTGGAAAATTCATGAAACACTTCCTCTTTTTCTTGTCGAAACCGCCCAAAGATATATAGGTAGCTTGCAAGGCTGCAAAGTTGCAGTTTTAGGCTTAGGCTATAAAGCTGAATCTGACGACACACGCAACAGCTTAAGTGTAAAACTTATCCGATATTTAGAACGTGAACTAGCTGAGGTAGATGTCCATGATCCATATATCCAAAAGCCGCCCCGTCCCTTAGAGAGGGTCTTGGAAGACGCCAAGCTGATCATTGTAGCGACTAATCATCGGGTGTATGGAGGTCATGACTTCCTTTCTGCACTACGCTGCTATGCTGACCCTTGTGCCCTCTTGATAGATATTTGGAATACCACTCAGGGTAATGTTGTTTTTAGGTTCATAGAAGACCTAAGAAATTCGCGAGAGGGGCAGAATTAACTGTCATGGAGAGAAAAAACCTCCTCCTTACTGGAGGGCTAGGTCTTATCGGTAGCACTGTAGCAGAGCTACTTTTGGAAGATGGCCGATATAACATACGCATCGTTGATAACCAAAGTTCTACCAGTCAAGCTTATGGTTTAGTGTGGCAGCGACTCCAAGGAACAGAGATTTTGTATGATGATTTAACCAACCTAGAGGTTGCAAAAGAGGCAATGCGAGATATTGATATATGTATCCACCTAGCGGGAACAGTAGGTGGCATTGCTAACTTTCACAAACTACCATTTACTCTTTTACGGAATAATAATGGGTTGCTCAATGCAGTCTTTTCTGCCGCTATCAGCCAAAGGATTGAGCGGATTATCTATATATCAAGCAGTGTGGTCTATGAGAAAGCTAAACAATTTCCTACAACCGAGGCTTATCTAGCTGATTGTCCTATCCCTCGTAGTATATATGGTCTTAGTAAGCTTGGAGGTGAGTATTACTGCCGCGCGGCATGGGAAGAATATAAACTGCCTTATACCATTATTCGCCCTTTTAATGCTTATGGTTTGGGCGAGATACCAGGCAACGAGCCTGGTATAGCGCATGTTATTCCAGACCTTATAAAAAAAGTTCTTAGTGGTCGGTGCCCGATAGAAATTATGGGAACTGGAAATCAAACTCGCTGTTTCACTCACATCAAAGATATTGCACGGGCATTGAAAGCTGCTATTGCTCATCCAGGCGCCGTAAACGAAGATTTCAATATCTCCAGCCAGCAAGAGACAAGTATTCTGGACCTTGCCAGCCTCATCTGGAATACGTCAGGAAATAGTCCGAGAGATTTTCAGTATGTGTTGAAGCCAAGCTTCGAGGTTGATGTACAGCAGAGGCGGCCCAGCACGGAGAAAGCTTTCCGCATTCTTGGATGGAAAGCCGAGATTACACTTGAGGAGGGGATTGCTGATCTTATCCGCTGGTTCAGATGTTATTAGCTTACATAGAGGCACAAAGCTAAGAACAAATACCACCTATATCATCTCTCGCTTGATAAAGAATTAGGCGGCGAGTTGTTCATTTCCGTATCTAGCCTCGATTTTGGAGGCGTGCCGCGCAAATTCTTTCTCACTCATAATATTTACCCCTAACTTATGGGCTATTTGCCGTAAATATTGGTGTGCCTCTTCAATACTCTCGCTGGCATCCAGATTACAATCAATCTCAAAATGGTAGCCCCACTCTCTGCTCCATTTCACCGAGATACAGGCACCATCAAGGGAGTAGTTTATGCGCTTTTGGATAGAGTTAGGAATTATTTTAGTAAATCCTAGATTTTTAAACACATCAACTACTGTTTCAAAATCTCGCGGATGAAACTCAAACTCAAGCTCTGTCTGCGCGGGCACCTTGGTCAATTCGCCAATTTTCAACGCTACTTTTGCCTTCCCCTGACTTATCTTTTCTGACACTTTGAGGGTCTTTTCAGGGATAAGGAAAAAAGTGGTTTTCCGATCATCTACCTCCTTACCCTGGGCTTTCTTATCGAGATACTCAATGAGCTTGTTATATTCCTCTTTAGTCAATAACCCGCGCACCTCTACTTCGATATTTTTCTTCATAATGACCCCTAGCTTATTAAGATATTCCATTTTATCCATGCCTGCTTGGAAAGTCAAGCGACCTATAATCCTCTGCTGAAGAGGAGCAAGGCTTTTGGACATAGCCTTTCTAATCGTCGGCATTGTCGCCATACCATCAGCCAAAAGTCACGCCTCAATTCAAGAAGGCTATTAAGTTCCATAAACGACCGCTTATGGGAAACGGTGCAGTTGCTTGACTTGCCACTGGCTTATAATCCACGCAAGGTATGTTGATACCTTTAACATACGACAATGTATAATAACCAACATAACATAATATACGTTTTAACATAGGTAGCCGTACTTTGCGGTTGCCCTTGACAAAGGACTTATCGGTCAATGGCGAAGGGCTACCCCTGTTAAATCACGTCGCAAAATGAGTATTGAGAGACATTCAGGCACTTAGCCCGCCAACGGCCAGCCGCGCCGTCGCAATGCCTCGTATGCTCTACATCCTGTTCAATCTCGTTCTGATGCTCTTAAGGAATCAATCGCTGTCTGGTTATGGGGCATCAGTTAGCGGATGATATTGGGGTAGAGTAGTTATATAGAGTCTACAGAATAGGCTGGAACGTTTTTGGGACATTCCATTGCCACGTAGCATTACAGGAAGCTTATTGGGGTTGTTGCAGTATCAAAACGCATCTTGAAGCCTACCACTTCAATGTACGCGCTTTGACCGCATCTCGAAAACGTTATTTGTCTCCGTTATAATCCGCTGCTTGCCAGCTTCAGATACTTCTTCTGAGCGTCTTCCCAGGTCAATTCGCTCAGTCCGATCTTCTGCAGTACGTCCTCGAGCTTCGCTCTCCCCTTGAGGCTGCGAATCACGAATGTATCACGGAGGATTCCAGCCGTAACTTTCTTTTGGATTTTGGCATGCCTAGCAGTGTTCGCAAGCGTCTGTTCAATAAATCGAGGGGTATAGGGAAACAGCGTATCGGTGACGGCATATTGCTTGACGTAATCGGCGAGTACCGGCGCGACTTCTGGCGGCAGCTTCACTTTCCGGTCTTTCCAGACGTACTTGCCGCTATGTTTGATCCAGAGTTCAGGCGCGTAAGCGTCCGACAAGTCAAAGTGCGTGAGCCTGAGACCGAAGAGTTCAGCCTTCTTCATACCGGTCTCCAATAGGAGTAGCAGGAGTAGGTAGGCTCGGGAATCTCGACTAGCGGCAACGCGCAGCTGGCGGCATTCGCTCTCATAGAGGATGTCTGGTAAGGGCGAGGTCACTCTGACGCAGGGAATTGACTTGGTAGGGTTGACTACAAGCACGTCCTCTTGCACAAGCCACTTGAAATAGTTGGTTACTGCCGACACCTTACGGCTCACGGTTTTGGCTGTCATGGTCTTTTTCAATTCGCCAATCCATTGCTGGATGTCGGCTGTCCGCACTGTATGGAGTGGTTTGTCTCTAACGAACAGGCCGAACTTTTTGAGGTCGGTGGTAAAATCAGCAGGCGTATATTTGGAGTAATTCCCACTCTGTAAGTAGGCATAATAGGCAGGGAGTGTTTTGAGAACAGTCTGGTCGGGCGACAGCGGTTCTATCTGGTAAGCCTGCGGCAAAATGCCAGCATATGTCCGTTGGTCAAACAGGGAAGACTGCTGTGTGGTCATAGCACCAGTATACCAGTTCGCAGAGTCAGACGCACTCTCCACCCACACAAACCTCGTCCTATCCAGCCGCTCCTTTTTTATACAATGATTTTGATTGTTTGTCAGATAGACCGGGTAGGAGGGAGAGCCATTCGGACTCTGCGAACTACTGATAAATTGGGCGTGCATCACATGTTGCAGGTCGTACTTGTAGCATTTGCTGATCGGGACTAAAATACTGTTTATGAGCAACACAGACGACAACTACCGCGGTACACTTCTTGAAGAAATTCGTGACCAAATAAGGCACTCCTTGAGGGCATGAAAGATTTGCCTACCCGTTGGGAGTTCAATGAACTCCGGCGTGACATTGATGGCCTAAAGCAGAATGCGAGTGTTTTAAAGGTTGCTCTTGCTGATTTGAGCCAAGATGCAAAGGTTATCAAGGCTGGAGTCAGCGATAATAGTCGTGAGATAGCCAACCATGAACACCGTATTTCTCGATTGGAGGCGGTATAACCCGCAAGAGGTGGTGATTGTTCACGACATCGAAATTACGGCTAAAGAGAGTACAGCAGGATTGATTAACTCCCTTGATTTTTCACCTCAGCTTGCTTGAGGGAAGCCAAAATAATTCTGTTAATGAGTGCCTTTACGCGCTTGATTTCTTGCACTGATGGCTCATCTGTTTTCGTGCCATGCTCTATTTTATTTCTTATCTCTCTAAACTTCTTCAGTAGGGTGCGTTCACCTTTACTCAGCAAGAGTTGAATGTTTTCAAGGTGCTTGTTGAATTTTTCCATCAAAGGTCTCTCATTCAACCTCTTAATTGCTGCCAGAATGGGTGACTTCTCTTTGTCGTTGAGATTGGCAACGGCGCGTGCTGACAAGTCGCGTATCTGCTCCTCAGTAAATTGTATGGGGGATTTGACACTGGCCGACAACAATTCGATGATCTGCCAGAGGCCAATAGTAACAACATAGTAATCTTCGCTATCTCTAAATCGGTTCCAAATAAGTAGGGGAAGATAAAAATTCTCGCTCGCGCCAATGATGGCCTCTATGTCGATATCAACGGCGGGCCTTTGTTTCGTTTGGGTCGGTTTGTACGGTGATAGGTCTCGTAACCATACCGCACCTGTAGCAAGCGTTACTAATAGAATATAATTTTGCCGTGTAAGGTTAATCGCCTCGCGAGTCCGTTCCCACTCGATAAAGTCTCCACTAAAGAGGGAGTAACTGTACTGTAACAAACTGCTGTAAGCAGATAGAAATACATCTGCTTTTTCTATTGCAACCTTTTCAGCTTCAAAGAAATGCGGAGCTGTACAACGAAAGGAAATCCAGCCATCTGCGTCAAGGAAGCTAGCCCATTTTTCGCGTTCTACCACTTGGGGCAATTTTTCTAAGAGGCTCTTATGGTTGTAGATATGAACGTCACCGACAGTTTCGTCCTCTTCAATTAAAAGACCCTTAAAGGGTATGAGCGCCACCATTTCCTTATCAGAACTGTTCAATCCCTGTATATGAAGGCTTTCTTTAGGAAAACCTGCCATCCTTGCCATACAATAGAACACTTCTTGAGGCTCAATCTCCGCAACAGTTAAATTCGCAATACCTGTTTCAGCGATCTCTACACCGCTAACTAGGTTTATTGACGTTTAGACTAATCTAGTCCAAAAAGGCAACCCCCCATTGCAGAGAGTTGCCAAAAAGAGTAATGTTCATCAAAACCTAAACGAGGAGCACTACTCAGATGAACCTGGGTCTCCCGCAAAGTTGATGATTCGGGAGCGCGTCCTCTTCGAGAGGTTTTTCTAGGCTCTGTGGAGAACGCGCTTCCTCAGTACTTGGAAGCTTCCTCGGCCATACATCTGTCGCTTCAAGAG
>JAABUX010002123.1_pt1 | contig 28577 bp, 25 predicted proteins | sample 5561851 | NCBI WGS metagenome assembly JAABUX01 (sample SAMN10711883, study PRJNA513361) | rock metagenome | isolation source: Antarctica rocks | place: Antarctica: Victoria Land, Richard Nunatak red sandstone | collected 2016-01-03 | reverse complement strand
CCAGCAAAAAAACTACAACAACAAGAGCTTTTTCCTTTAATCTAAACTTAATATTATAACATTTGTACTCCCGTCCTGGTATAGTTTTCAACTGAAACCGTGGTATAGCTTTCGGCTGTCATATACAGGTATCCCACGGGTAGTGTCTCAATCGCCGAGTTGACCGTCTCTATTCTATACTCAAATGCAAATTCATCAACTATATCTTCTTCCATCATTAAACTTGCCGGCTCCAGTTCGACAAACCTTACTTTCCTTTTCCTGATGCAGTCAATCGATTTGTTAATTGCTATCCTCTTTATCCAAGCCCTGAAAGCACCCGTCTCTTTGAACACGCCAATTCCCGTGAACGCTGCAACAAAGGTGTCCTGAAGGATGTCTTCGGCTTCTGCGGTATGAATAACCAGTCTTATTATAGTATTGTATACCTCTGTGGCGTGCAGCTTGTAAAGCCCGGTGAAAGCCACCCGGTCGCCTCGCTTGCACCTAACTATTAATTCTTCCTGTGTAATCATTCAAGGAATCGGGCCGCCGTTTGCCTCTTTTTTTGTTTTATACTACCTTATCGTAAGTAGATAGCAGATGTTACAAAAAACGCTGCAACTTCCCGAAATCGACGAAGAGGAGGATAGCGAACCCCGTTCTTTAAGCCCTAGCCAAGAAACATAGCCCGGTGCTGGTTAGTGGTGAGAAGCTAGTGTTGGCCGCTTTAAAGGAAACGCAAACGGTGGCCGAACTGGCATCAAAGTTTGAGACTCATTCGGTTCAGATCCAGCAGTGAAAGAAGCAATTTTGGAGGAGGCTCCGCTTGTTTTCGATGAAAAGGCCTCGCCGGCGGAAGAAAAGAAGGGCAAATCAGCCGAGCTATAATGAGTGCTTCAATAAAATTCTTTCCCATTAAGACAGCATAAGACGGTTTTAAAGAGAACTACAAATGCCGTTTAAATAATTTAAAAACAACCGTATCAAATGCTAAAATAATTAGTAAATTCGAAATGTAATCGCTTGAATATACCATGAATCTCTTCGATTTTGCTGCCTGGTTTCCAGATAGATTGGCCGCTAAATTAGCTTGGAAATTGTTTCGTGACTGCCAGGGCGCTACCTGTAAAAGGAGCGGTGGCACAGAGCACCTCCGGCTTAAGAATCTTTGGCAATACCAGTGTCGCGGCCGTGAGTTTCGAATGACACTACGCAATGGCACGGTCATAGAAGCTTCCAATCTTCCGTTTAAATGCTGACTGATGGCCATGCACACTTTCTTGCCTCGACCAAAACCGCTTATGGTATAAAGCCTCTGTTAACAATTGCTGATAGTCATTTTTATTAATAAGAACTGATGGAAATTTCTGAAGAGATTATTTTAAGCAAGATTTATATGGTTCGTGGCAAAAAGGTAATGCTCGACCAAGATTTAGCTTTTTTGTATGGCGTTGATACAAAACAATTAAAACGACAAGTGCGTCGAAACCCTTCTCGCTTTCCCGTCGATTTTATGTTTGTTTTGGATGAAAAAGAACTAGGCTTCTTGAGGAGCCAAATTGGCACCTCAAGCTGGGGTGGAGTTCGGTACCCCCCGATGGCCTTTACAGAACAAGGCGTATCCATGTTGTCGAGCGTGCTTTCTAGCCCTCAAGCTATTGAAGTAAACATTCAGATCATGCGGATTTTTACTCGTACGAAGGAAATGCTGGCAATGCATCAGGACATTTTGTTAAAGTTAGAGCAACTTGAACGTAAAGTCATGGGTTGCGATGATCAGATTACCATCATTTTTGAATCACTACACCAGTTGCTCAATCCAGAGCATCCCGCAAGAAGACAAATTATCGGATTTAAGCCGGGAGCCTAAGACGAGGAATTAAAAACAGACTCTCGTTTCGTACCCCGAGACAACTACAACCCCGTTATTCAGACTTAGTAAAGACATAATATAGTGCTGGTTCATATATAATAAGCCAGAGACACCTTGGACTAGGAAAGGGTTTTATTTCTTTTGACACGATCGTAGCACATGAATAGGCGTGTAAAATTTCCAGCACTACAGACTGCAGGCTTATTTTAAAAAAGGTTGTTTAATCAATTAAAGAAATATATTACAATCGCCTTGAAACAAACCGACTCACATGAAACTAAATTACACATTGCATAGAATCTGGCAGGTCGCTGTCGTATTCATAGTAGGTTATGGGCGCCTTTATGCGCAGGCATTAGGGCCAATTCATGGCTCTATCGTTGATGCTGGAATTGGTGAAGGACTGCCCGGTGTCAGTGTAAAAATCCTTGGAACCACTACAGGCACGCTGAGTTCATCAACAGGAACCTATTCATTTACGGCTTCGCTTAACCCGGGAATTTATAAGCTGGAGTATTCCTTTACTGGCTACCGGGTTCTGGTTAAATCAGTAACTCTCGGCACCAGCCCGCTTAATATTGATGTTCGACTGGACCGCGAAGCGCTGTCACTTAACGAACTTGTCGTCACCGGCACCTCAGCCGGAACAACCCGAAAGCAACTCGGTAGTTACGTCACCACCTTAAAAGCGGCCGAAATTAGTAAGGGAGCCACAGGAAATGTGCTGGCCGCACTTCAGGGTAAATCCCTTGGCGCTCAAATTAGCCAAAACTCAGGCGACCCGGCTGGCGGCGTATCAGTGCGCCTGCGCGGAATAAGTACAGTCTCGGGTTCTTCAGAACCGCTGTACATCATTGATGGGATCATTGCCAATAATAGAACTAGCCAGGTCACAAATACTGATGCCAATTATGGAGCCGGCAGCGGCGTGGGTGAAGTAGGTCAAAATAGACTAGCCGACCTCAATCCTGCCGATATCGACCATGTTGAAATACTCAACGGAGCAGCTGCATCGGCCATCTATGGGTCCAGGGCGAATTCAGGGGTCATCCAGATATTTACCAAACGCGGTCTTAAAGGAAAGCTGCAGGTGAGCTTTTCATCCAGTGCGACCACAAGTTCTTTGCGAAAAGCTCTTTCAGTTAATGAATCTCCCACCAAGATTGGAGGCTCACCCGACGTGCAGACACAAAGCCTGCTCAATCTTGACCTGACCAATAGCACTCCGGTCAACCGTTATGATTACCAGAAATACATTTACCGTACAGCCTTTGGAACCGATAATACGGTCTCTGTCAGTGGTGGAACAGACGATACCAAGTATTATACTTCATTATCGTATTTTGCCAATCAGGGTATCATAAAAAACACCGATTTCCAGCGATTTAGCTTTCGCAGCAATTTAGATCAGAAGCTTTCCAATTGGGCAACTTTGACTACCGGCTTTAATTTTGTCAACAGCAACACCCATGAAAAGCCCGACGGAAACACTTTTTTTTCTCCCACAAATTCGATCAACATCATTGGGAATTATTACGATATAAGCAGGCGTGATGCTCTGGGAAATCTCCAGGCTGTAGGGGAGCGCGGACGGGTTAATCCGGTTTCGATCATTGAGGACATTCAACAAAAGCAGCAAACCAACCGCATTTTGGCAAATGCAACGCTTAAAGTGTTTCCGGTTCGCAATCTGACCATTGACTATACATTGGGTGTTGACAACGCCTCCAGCAAAGGAACCGAACACATTCCGCCTTTTGCCTACAATGTGAGTCCTGGTTTTTATGGAGGTGGTCCTACGTTGACTCCAACTTTGAATGGTTATGCCAGTACGGGAGACAATCAAAACCTGCAGCTTAACTCAGAGCTTAACGCCACTTACAACTGGAAAATCACGAATAACCTCACGTCCACCACCCAGCTTGGTTATTCGTATCAGTTTCAGAAAACGAACCTAACGATCCTTCAAGGCCAGGGACTTGCACCCTTTATTCAAACCGTGAATGGTGCCAGCACTGTTTTGCCCGGGACTGATTCAAGGAGCCAGTTTTGGGTCTCGGGCGAATACCTGCAGCAAAACTTTAAGTACAAAGGCCAGTTCTTTGTCACCGGCGCCCTGCGTATTGACGGCTCATCAGTCTTTGGTCTTAGCCAGCGCAATCAGAAGTACTTGAAGGCCAGCGGCAGTTACGTTCTTTCTTCGGCCGAATACTGGCGAGCGGCAGGGCTGGATGCTTGGTGGGATGTTTTCAAACTCAGAGCTGCTTATGGTGAAGCAGGCAACTTGACTGGAATTGGTCCCTATGACCGCTTTAACTCGTATTCGGTGGGTCCTTATGACGGTTTGAATGCCTTTACTTCCCGCTCGATCCTGGCGAATGTGGATGTGCAGCCCGAACGGCAAAAGGAACTGGAAGTCGGAACCGATCTTTCCTTCTTTCGCGGCCGTCTGGGAATCACTGCAAACTATTACAAGAAGCGGGTTGATCACCTCTTGCTCAACCGCCTCATTGCCCCAACAACCGGTTTCTCATCAGCCCAGGATAATTTCGGGGCACTTCAGAATAGAGGCCTTGAACTTCTCGTGACCGGAACGCCCATCAAGGCCGGGGCTTTCCAATGGAACGCTACAGTGATTTTTAATCAAAATCGCAACAAAGCCCTGCAAATTGGCAATGCACTGACCCTTTTTAGCTCGAACGCAGGAGCGCCGGTGGCAATTATTGAGGGCCAGCCAATTGGTGTTTTTTATGGGCGTTTCTTTGCCCGGGATGGCTCTGGGAACATCATCACCAATACCGCCGGTTTGCCTCGCGGAGAACTGGGCGTTCAAAACAGCCCATTGACTTATACGCCAGGGCGCGATGCCGCCGGACAGCCAACGGGAAGTGTCGTTCGCAAAATTATCGGAGACCCTAATCCTAAATACACAGGTTCACTGATCACTGAATTTTCCTACAAAAAGTTATCCCTGCGGGTGCAGCTGGACGACGTGCATGGCAGCAGTGTCTTCAACGCCGACTACCGTACACGTCAAGGCGTGGACAACGGCAAGGTGGCGCAAGCCGAAGATCTGGGCAAGCTGCCACGCGGATACGTTAGTTCCATCTACCCGATTGAAGAATTTCGAATTGATGATGGTTCTTTTGTCAAATTGCGCGAAGTGGCCCTTACCTACCTTGTGGGTGACCTTGGCTCTATTAAAGGTTTAAGTGTGACCCTTTCGGGACGAAACCTGTATTCCTGGGACAAATACAAGGGGTATGACCCTGAAGTGAACGCAGGGGGACAAAGCACCTCGTTTCGCAACATCGACTTTGGAACCGTTCCCATTCCCCGTACATTCAGTTTTGGCGTTCAGGCAAAATTTTAACTTAAAGCGATATGAAACTTAAACCCATTTATACGTTTTTGATTCTTTGTGCCATGGCTTACGCATCAGCCTGCCGTAAAGACTACACCGATCCCTCCTCGGTCAACGAATCCCAGGCGTACAGCTCAGCGATTGGCTTGACGGGCACCCTTCTGGGCGCCCAGGAGACCTATTCTTCCAACCAAACCAGCGCGATTTACAATAAAGTGGCCATCAATGGCTTGAGTACGTTCGAACTCATTCTTCTTAATCAGGGAAATGTCGGGGAGTTCCAGCTTAGTACAGGTGGTAACAATGTGGATGCCACCAATTCAGATTTGAACACGCTTTGGCAAACCGATAATAAAGTGATCTATGTGACCAGCAAAATCATCGCTGCAACGCCTGACGTGGTGAATGATCCTGCTTATGCAAGCGGCTTGGTGGCTTATGCCACGATCTTAAAAGCACTGGCCATGGGCGATCTCTCTGAATTCTGGAACCAGGTACCCTCTGGTACCGGTACAGCGGTAACCTTCATCGACCGGCTGCAGGGTTATAAGAACGCTATCGCGCAAATCAATTCAGCACTGGCTTTGATCCAGGCCAATCCGGTAAGCCAAAAATTCACATTAAGCCTCCCCTTTACGGCAAGCGCCTCCCCTCAGGGAATTGATATTGAAGGTACCCTAAACGCACTTAAAGCCCGTTACTCATTGTTCATTGGCGACTATGCCACCGCTTTAAGCGCCGCCAATGCGGTGGATCTAAGCAAAGCTTCTACGTTCAACTATGCGCCGGTGAACCCAAATCCCATTTACATCACCGTGACAGCGACGAATAACATCTTCCAGCCGGTCGACTCCACGCTCGGACTCCCAGCGGGTTTGGCGCCTAATGCAGCCGACCAACGTGTACCATTTTATACGTCCATTAACAGTAAGATGGCACCGCGTTTTCGTATTAATGGTTTTGGCAATAGCGTGACCAATCCCTACCCGCTCTATCTTCCTGGGGAAATGAGCCTCATTAAGGCCGAAGCGTATATTCGGCAGGCAAGTCCAGACCTGGCAAGCGCTTTGGCACAGCTGAATGTGGTGGTCACTAAGAAAGCGAGCAGTGATCCCCTGGGAGTGGGCGCTAACCTTCCGCCAATTGCCGGCCCGCTGACTGCAGCCCAGCTGCTTGATCAGATTTACAGAAACCGCTGCATTGAGCTTTTCATGTCGGGCCTAAAGCTGGAAGATGCGCGCCGTTTTGGCCGGCCACTAACTGAAATCAAACGCAATTTTTTCCCTTATCCTTTCTCAGAGCGGGATAATAACCGGAATACCCCGGCCGACCCGGCTTTTTAATCAGAATTTTAAGCCGGTTTGGATAGCTATCGCCATTGATTGTAAGTGATCGAGGCCCGGAAGATTTTTTTCGACTCTAGTAACCACTGGCGGCGCAGCTTGTGCACCGACCAAATCAGTTAATCTTCTCATAGTGATCCCACACAACTTTTGCCACTTGGGCAATGAGCAGGTCGCGGTGAGCTTCGTTCTCGTAGGAGTCGGTAATCATAACGGCTATCTCAACCTCATTACCATTCGGCAACCGTATAATGCCTACATCATTAGTTGCCGGTGAAAGACCTTTGGCGTTGGTATCCGAAGAGCCGGTTTTATGGGCAACATACGTTCCCGAAGGCAGTAAGCCTTTTAAGCGGTTTATGCCGGTAGTCGTCCCAGCCATACATTTCCATAAGAACTTTTTGGAAGACCCCGAAAGGATATGCCCTCTATAGACAATTCGATCAAACGTAATATTGCCGGTGACTTACACCAATCGGTGTATTGAACATCCCACCCTGCTCGCATCGCGGTTTCATTAGCCTTTAGTGAAATGTCTTTGATTCCCAGGCTGTGTATATAAGCCTCGACATAAGGCATACCTCCAAGCTGTTTGACCAGCATGTCGCAGGCGTTATTATCACTTTGAGAAATCATGAACTGAAGAAGGGTGTCTATTTTAACGATTGAAGCGCTCCGTGAATATCTTTCTTTAAGTATGCTGTTATTAAATAGAAGGTCTTCTTTCTTCACACGGATGCCTTGTTCAAGCTTTAAGTGTTGCAAATCGATCTGATGCAAAACAGCGAGGGCGATCGGGAATTTAAACACACTTGCCATTACCATGTGACGGTTGCCATTGATGGAAAGTGTATCGCCTGTCGCCAGGTTCTTTACTGCAACGCTAACTGTTCCTTTAAATTGGCCAATCCTTTTGATTAGAAGGGATTTTATGTCTTGCGCTGATGAATCGAAATTGACCGCACAAAAGCCCACGCAGAGTATCAACAAAAAGACAATTCTCACAAAAGGACCATTTTCACAAGCTGTTTTCCTTAACAATTAAGTGCCCGACCTACTTCTAGGCTTTTTACTGGATACGGGGGTCAAAGGGTAAACGGGCCTGTAAGCCGCTCATGTTTTGTAAGGTTTTGAACGCGCTGGCGGCAGACTGCAGTTCAGAGGCCGAGCTTCCAAAGACACCGAGGCCGCCGAGGTCTTTTTTCATATAGTAGGAATTCACACGGTCTGCCGACCCACCCAGCAGACTTTCCAAAAACGTTTTTTGCGCAGGGTAAGCGGTGACCGTATAAGAGGAGAGGTGCGCTTGGGCAGCTGCCTCACGTACCGCGTCATCGAAACTTCCGATCTTATCGACCAAACCAATTGCGAGCGCCTGGGTTCCTGTGTAAACACGACCCTGCGCGATACTGTCGATCGCCGCAACGCTCTTTTTTCTTCCGCCGGCAACACGCTTTAAAAAGGTCTGATATCCCCGGTTAACCGAATTTTGAACAATGGATCTTTCCATTGTACTCAGAGGGCGGCTAATCGTGACGATATCGGAAAATTTACCGGTGTTAACGCGGTCAAACGTAATGCCCAACTTATCATTAAAGAATCGCTGGGCATTTGGAATGATTGAGAAAATGCCAATCGAACCGGTGATGGTATTTGGCTCTGCAACGATCTTACTTGCCGCGCACGATATGTAATAGCCACCAGAAGCGGCTACATCACCCATGGATACGATAACCGGTTTTTTCTTCTGCGTGAGCAAAACTTCACGCCAGATAATTTCTGAGGCCTGAGCGCTCCCTCCCGGGCTGTTTACCCGCAAAACAAGAGCTTTAACCCGTTCATCATTGCGAATAGACCTTATGGCTCTTGAGATACGCTCAGACCCTATACTATTGTCATCCCCTTCCCCCGGCCCAATGTCACCTGACGCGTATACGATTGCTATTTTACCCGGCCCGTGGTTTTTAGTAGTAATGGTTTTCGCGTAATTACCGGGCGATACGATCTCGATCTCCTTTGTCGTGGCCGCCCCAGAAGCCTTTCTGAGAACTTCCAAAACCTCATCTTTATAGGCCAGCTGGTCAACCAAGTGAAGTCTGAGCGCATCACTGGCATCCTGCACTTTAAGCTCAGACGATATAATCTTTAGAGTATCAAGAGGAATATTTCTTGACGCGGCAATATTGGTCATGTAGTGCTGGTACAGGGAGCCGAGATACGATTTGATCTGTTCGCGGTTGGCGTCGCTCATTTGAGTAAGCGTAAAAGGCTCAACGAAACTTTTAAATTTGCCGACTCTGAATATTTGCGGCTCGATCCCTAATTTATCAAGGGTCCCTTTAAAGAAGGTATATTCTGAGCTAAGACCATTAAATTCAAGAATGCCCTGTGGGTTTAGGAAGATCTTACTTGCCGCACTCGCCAGATAGTATGATTTTTCGCTGATGGCTTCAGAATAGGAGTATACGAATTTTCCTGACTTTTTAAAATTCAGCAACGCGTCCCTAATCTCTTCGACAGACGCGTAGCCCATTGAAACCACGCTCAGATCAAGGTAGATACCTTTAATGTTGGGATCTGATTTGGCATTATGAATATCTTTAAGAACGTCAACCAGGCCGGTACGAGCTTTTATTCTGTAATTTTCAGAATCGAAAAACTCCACACTGCGATCGCTCATCTCCTCATTAAGGGTCAATTTAAGTATTGAGCGGGGCTCTACTGTTACTTCCTGTGAACGGGACGCGCTATAGATCACCCCGGCAAGTACAAAAAATAATATGAATACAACCAGGACGAGTCCTAGCATAGAAGCTAACATGAACTTAAAAAATTGTCTCATTTAGGGAGTTATAGGAGGATTTTTGATTAGAATTTAAAGATAATTATAGATTGACGGATTGTAAATCTGAAACAAAATTAATCCCTTACCGTACCAATCTTACATTAAGGACGGGTCACTGGGCGATTCTTGAATGATCACACTGATCGATCTTTTTCTTGGTATTGGAAGCAATGAAGGAAATAGAAAAAAAAATCTAACTACCGCCATTGAACAAATTAACGAGCAGTTTAGAATCATATATCGGGAATCTTCCGTATATGAAACCGAAGCTTGGGGCAAGATTGATCAGGCGGCGTTCCTTAACATGGTTCTATGGCTCAAAGTTCCTGAGCTGGATCCATTTGACATTTTGTATAATTTAAAAAAAATAGAATTGGGAATGGGCAGAGTGAGGGCTGAAAAATGGGGTCCCCGGGTAATAGACCTGGACATCCTTTATTACGGGTCAATTGTTGTTGACTCTGCACGCCTTACAATACCGCATCCTCAACTTAAGAACAGACGTTTTGTCCTCGCGCCCCTCGCTGAAATAGCCGGTGAGTTCCAGGATCCTGTTACAGGTGTTTCGGTCAGGCAACTGAAAGAAGCTTGCCGGGATCCATTGCAGGTGAAACTTTTTGGTGAGTACAGGTAATCTTAAATGATGATTCAGGCGAATATGCATACGACCAAAACGGTTCCCGATTTTGAAATTGATCTGAGTTACCTTGAAGAGATCGCAAATGGAAATACAGATTTCATTGTGGAAATGATCGATCTCTTTCTTCAGCAGGCACCAGAGAGTCTTACAGCGATCCAAGGAAAGATTGAAAAGAAAGATTTTCAGGGTGCCGGAAGTATGGCCCATAAACTCAAACCAACGTTTGCAATGATTGGCGTATTGGCAGGGCGGGAGCTTGCCGAACGCATAGAGAAATCGGCAAGAGGAGCTTTCGAACTACAGCTGCTTCCAGAGCTTGTCGATGAACTAAATACGATCTCAAGCATGGCTGTTCAAAAGTTGAACCGCAGAAAGCTGGAACTATTGGGTTAAACTCTACTTAACTATTTTTCGGTCAGCGAGTAAGTGTATTTTTCCATAACCAAATTAGCAAGCAACCTGTTGCAAGCTATCTCCACTTTTTGACTCGCGTCATCTTTATTCACCGCTATAATATCAAGGGTGATGTGCTTCCCTATGCGAACATTTTCGATCTCTGACAGATTGAGGTTCTTCATGCTCCCGGTCACGGCTTTTCCCTGAGGGTCAAGAATATCGGGATGGAGCATGACATCAATTTCAGCCTTGAACTTTTTCATCAAAATACTTTTGTGATGCCGAAGCTAAAAAATAAAAAGTTATGACCACCGGTATTGCATGCAGGCCCAAAAGTGTCACCACGAGAGACGCTACTATAAAAAGGTACCGCAGCTCGTTTTCCCGCCATCCGAAATTTTTAAATTTCAAACTGAGCATTGGAATTTGAGAGATCATGAGCAATGACAACGCGGCGATGATTGCGACCAAGAGCGCAGGACTTTGAGTGATACTCACTACCACGTTCAAATCGCTTGCCGCGAGTATGGGAATTGAGCAAATGATCATTGCGTTTGCCGGGCTGGGTAAACCTCTAAAGCTGGACTGTCCTTCGACCTCCAGATTGAAACGCGCCAGCCTCACTGCCGCGCATACGGGCATAAGAAGAAACGAGTACATGAGCCATTGATCGTGAGCCGCTTTTGTTAAGTAAGAGTACATGATCAGCGCGGGAGCAAGGCCAAAGCTTATGAGGTCCGAAAGCGAATCAAGCTCCTTTCCCAAGTCCGAATTTACGTGAAGCAAGCGTGCCGCAAATCCATCGAGCAGATCAAACACTGCAGCAAGAAAAATAAACCAGGCAGCGTTTACTTGATGTAAGGTCAGGGCTTCAACCGAGGCGAGGCAACCACAGATAAGATTAGCGAGGGTAAGCGAATTAGGGATGTTTTCCCTTACTTTAATCACTCTTAGCCATTCACTTACCAATTCACCTAGCCATTCATAGATATGAGGAACTCCTCATTGCTACGGGTCCCTCTGATTTGACCAAGGAGAAAATCCATCGCTTCCTGAGAATTCATATCCGCTAAATGGTTCCTCAGAATCCATAAACGCTGCAATGAATCTTTATCCAGCAGCAGATCGTCACGACGGGTACTTGAGGCCGTGATATCAATAGCGGGGAAGATGCGTTTGTTGCTCAGCTTTCTGTCAAGCTGCAGCTCCATGTTTCCTGTCCCCTTGAATTCTTCAAAGATCACTTCGTCCATTTTGCTGCCCGTATCGATGAGCGCTGTAGCCAATATGGTCAGCGAGCCCCCGTTCTCGATCTTACGCGCTGCGCCGAAGAAACGTTTTGGCTTGTGAAGAGCATTCGCGTCCACACCTCCCGAAAGGATCTTTCCCGAAGCCGGTGCGACAGTATTGTATGCTCGTGCAAGACGGGTTATCGAATCCAGCAAAATGACCACATCATGCCCGCACTCAACCATTCTTTTTGCCTTTTCAAGGACAATGTTTGCAATCTTAACATGCCGCTCTGCTGGTTCGTCAAAAGTTGAGCTAACAACTTCGGCCTTTACACTTCGCGACATATCGGTTACCTCCTCAGGCCTCTCATCGATGAGAAGAATGATGAGGTACACTTCGGGATGATTTTTGGCGATCGCATTGGCTACGTCTTTGAGAAGAACCGTTTTACCAGTCTTTGGCTGCGCGACGATAAGGCCCCGCTGTCCTTTTCCCAGTGGTGTGAACATATCCATGATACGGGTCGAATAATTTCCCGGGTCTGTGAATAGATTCAGGCGTTCAAAAGGAAATAACGGCGTCAAATAATCAAAGGGTACCCTGTCCCTCACTGCAGCAGGCTCTTTACCGTTGATGAGCTCCACACGTACCAGTGGAAAATATTTCTCACCTTCTTTTGGCGGACGTATGCTTCCCCTTACTGTGTCACCGGTCTTTAAACCAAACAGCTTGATCTGGGACTGGGAAACGTATATATCATCGGGTGAGGAGAGATAATTATAGTCGGCAGACCGTAAAAACCCATACCCGTCGGCCATGATCTCCAGTACGCCTTCATTGATGATGACACCGTCAAAATCGAGGCTGCTTAAGAGGTTTGATGTATGCTGCTCGGCCGCTGTAGGCTGGCGTTGAAACCGGTTTTGGTTGCCATTCTGGTTTCCGTTTTGATTGCCGCCCTGGTTTCCATTTTGATTGCCGTTTTGGTTGCCGCCCTGGTTTCCGTTCTCGCGATAAGGCTGGTTTGGCTGACCTTGCTGACCACCTTGACCACCTTGCTGTTTGTTGAAGTCTTTTTTGTCTTGTTTCCCGCTGCGCTCAGGCAATGGCAAGACGATGGTCGTATTTCCCTGGTCAGCCTGCTCCCGGCCAGATGCAGGTTCTGCATTTGAATCTTTTACACCCTGAGCAGCCTGAAAATTACCCGAAACGCCGTTTGTGCCATTTGCTGTAGAAAGATCACCTCGTTCTCCCGGAAAGTTGTATGTTCTATTCTTACGCTGCGAAAATTTCTCGTCAGGTGTGCTAACTTCCCTGGAAACACCGCCAACACCGCCGTCTGATCCACTGTCAACTGATCCACTGTCAACTGATCCACTGTCAACTGATCCATCACCTTCATCACCCACATCAATAACAGACTGCTTTTGACTTGTTTCAAGTTCGTTTTCACTTGAAGTATTATTTTCAGAACGAACGTCAGTCTGAACCTGGTCATGCGCGACACTGTCTTTAAAATTCCTGGGCGCACTTGGGATTCCATTTTCTGCTGCTGCTGCAGCAGAGGAAACATCATTAACCGGGATCGTGCTATGGCCATTATCTGAGTGCCCGGCTTTTTGAAAATCATTCAGAAGTTCTGCATGTCCCGGTTCATCGTCGCTTTCCCGCTCCTGACCCGAAAATTTTGAGGAACTATGCGCTGAAAAATCACTTTTATCTTTAGTACCATCTGTTCTAACCCTTTTTTCGAGCCTCGCACGCCGGGGTTTGTTATCAGATGAATCACCGTTACTGTCAGAACTTTTAGCGTTGCCACGGGAAGAACCTGCTATAGATCGCCCAGTAGAATTGCCGCTGCCATTGCCGCCCAGGCCAGATACTCCCGAAGCCGTTCCCGAAGCTGTTTCAGTAGCCTTCGCTAATTTGGGGGAACCCGTTGAACCTTCCGGCTTATCGTCGTTCGATTTCTGCTGTCTAGCCGGCCGGCCCCGCGGCAGTTTGACCTTAACTGGTTCTTTACTGTTTTTTCTACCGTCCTCGGGACTTAGATCTTTTGCGATATCACGCAGCGTGTCTTTCCCGAGAATCTTGGAAATAAGCTCTTGTTTACGTAACTCTTCGTAGCCAGAGATGTTCATTTCACTGGCTATATCACGAAGTTCAGAAACGAGCTTATTATTTAATTCAGCAATATCGTACATCAAAAAAGTCTATTGTATTATTTTATTTTGGCTTGGAATTCTCGAAAAGAAGAAAGTTATTTTGGATGTTCAGATGACATTAAAACCAGCTGCTCAGGTTTTATCCTTTGAATATAAAGGAGAATTGGAACTCAATTAAACAATTGTAGGTATTTAAAATTGAACCTGCAATAGTGGTTGTATGAAGGTTACATTCAAGCATCTTCCGCTTCTACGCATGAGAAAATAAAAAGTCGCATTTAAAGGGATTATTTTTGGAAATGAAGAAAAATGAGCTTTTTGAAGCCATAAAAGTAACTAAAAGCTTTTTATGCGTTGGTCTGGATCCCGATCTGACCCTAGTGCCGAGCCGTTTTAATACTGCGGTAAAGCTATTTGATTTTCTTAAAGCTATAATAGATTCAACCGCTGATTTTTGTGTCGCTTTTAAACTTAATCTGGCTTTTTTTGAATCTCTAGGCCCACCGGGTTACACGCTTTATGAAAAAGTGCTTGCCTACATTCCCCAGCGCCATTTGGTAATCGCTGACGCCAAACGCGGGGACATCGGCAATTCTTCGATTCAGTACGCTGATGCCTTTTTTGGGCGGTCGGGAGAAGCTTCGCGGGTTGATGCCCTGACGGTTAACCCTTATATGGGCAAAGATTCGATCATCCCGTTTCTTGCTCATAAAGACAAGTGGACAATTGTCCTTGCCCTTACATCCAACGCCGGTGCTAGTGACTTTCAGCTTCTTAAGCTGGCAGAGGGAAGCGCGGTCTACGAAAAGGTTTTACAAGAGTCATCTACCTGGGGCACGCCAGATCAAGTCATGTTCGTCATTGGGGCTACCCGTCCTGACATGCTGGCCAGCGTACGGAAGATCGTACCCGATCATTTTTTGCTTATTCCGGGTGTAGGTGCTCAGGGCGGAAGTCTCCACGATGTTTGCAGAGACGGGTGGACTTCTTTTTGCGGCTTGCTTGTAAATTCGGGGCGATCGATCCTTTACGCTTCATCCGGTTCCGATTTTGACCTTGCGGCCGCCCGTGAAGCAAGGTCCTTGCAGTTGGAAATGGAGTCAATAATCGCCCAGAAATCAGTATATTGAAATAATGAATGAAAATTTCCTCTCTTATGTATGGAAGTATCAGTTGTTCGATTTTTTCGATCTTAAGACGTCAGACGGAAGCAAACTAAGTGTTTATTCAGCCGGAAAGTCTGAGAGACACTCGGGGCCTGATTACTTTAACGCGCGTATTTCGATTGACGGCGTCACCTGGGCCGGTAATGTAGAGATACATACCGCTTCTTCTTCCTGGAACCATCATAGGCACCAATGCAACCCGGCTTTCAATACGGTTATTCTCCAAGTAGTATTTACGCATGACATCGAGGTAAGAGATCTGACTGGCCGTATTGTGCCCTGTCTCGAGTTAAAGCAACGGATCTCACCTGAGCTGTTTGAGCTTTCTCAGCGCTATGAAACAGGATCCCAGGCCGGCCCAAACTGGATCCCATGTGAGAAGCTCTTAACCAAGGTGCATCCAAACGTTTTGTCCGGGTGGCTTGACCTGCTGGGACATGAACGCGTAGACATGAAGATGAGTGCACTAAGTGCACTTCATAGCGACGAACTAAAACGAGACCCGCTTAGCCTGCTGATGCAGCTCCTTGTTAGGGGCTTCGCGACCCCGCCAAACTCATTTGTTTTTAAATGGCTGTCAAGTGCAGTTGATCTTCCTCTGATCAGAAAATACCGGGGAGACCCTTTGATGATCGAAGCTCTCTTGCAGGGTCAGGCCGGTTTTTTGGATGAGGCAAACGAAGATCTTTTTCACACCACCCTTCGGAAAATGTTCGGCGAGGAACAACATCATTTGTCCCGGCTAAATGCGGCCGCATGGCGCTTTTTTAGAACTTACCCGGCTAACTCGCCACAAGTTAGGCTATCCCAGCTTGCCGCACTTTTGGCTCAAAGTGAAACACTTTGCCAATCACTTTTGGCCTTGCCGTCTGTCAGCGAAATTAAGAAACTTCTAAGGGTCAAAGCGGCGACTTATTGGGAAACCCGGTTTAGGTTCGGAAGATTAACCCAAACAGCTCGTGAGCGATGGATCGGCAGATCCATGCTTCAGACACTTCTCGTAAACTCGGTTTCCTTGTTTTATATCGTATTATCTAAAAATGGGTTTGGAGAGCCTTATCTGAAAAGGGGTCTTGAGATTCAAAAAATGCTAACGCCCGAAAGAAACAATGTCGTCAATCAGTTTAAGAATGCCGGCCTTTCAGCAAGTAATAGTTGGGAGACACAGGCGCTTCTACAACTAAAAACGTACTACTGTGAGGAAAGAAAATGCTTAATTTGTAGAATTGGACAGGCTTTACTCACAGGGACAAATGGTTAGAAGGATTCTCAGCTACTTTGAAAAAAAATCTTTTGGTGTATGTACCTATTTTGGAGAACGTTTTAACATCTCCATTGTCAAGCTTCGCCTTTTTTTTATCTATCTCACATTTCTCTCAGTTGGCTTTCCGCTGATCGTTTATTTCTTCGCGGCTTTTGTGCTTGACTTTCGCAATTACGTGAAAGGTGTACGCCGCAGATACTGGGAAAGTTAGTCTGCTACAGCTGTTTGTTAGCCAGTTATTTGTTTCCTCGCTTCCCGGAATAACAGATAGCCCATACCTACAAAAAAAGCTGCTCCAAGGATTTCGTAAAAAGTAGGACTTGTCAGATTCCCAATTGGACCACTCAGATTAATCTGCTCGATAAACGTGTTAAAGCGGTCATTCACCAGTAAGAAAGCTACAATCACTCCTGCCAGCGCTCCGCCTGCTACAAGGCCTGTCGCAAAAAGATTCCCGTTACTAAGCTCTTCGTCCTGCATCGACTTCTTTTCGCTTTTGTCCATGCGCTGAATGAGCGCCTTGATAAGTCCGCCGGCAAAAATTGGTAGCGTCGTTGACAGCGGGAGATAAGCCCCGACAGCGAAGTTGAGCGCGTTTACCTGGCACATCTCAACGAATACTGCAAGCACAGTCCCAATTAGGACAAATTGCCAGTCCAGGTTGAACGACAAAAATCCTTTGATGAGGGTCGCCATCAGTGTACCCTGCGGAGCGGGGTAGCGGTCACTTCCGATCCCATGTATAATGCCCTTTGCGACCATGTCTGGTGTCGGATGATCCAAAACTGTTATGGTCAGGCCAATTACAACTGACGAAACGATTGCGCCAATGAAGAGAGCGATCTGTTGATTTCTCGGTGTCGCCCCGATAAGATAGCCGGTCTTAAGATCCTGCGAAGTTCCACCGGCGTTCGACGCGGCGATGCAGATCATACCGCCTACAACCAGCACAAGCGGTTCAAACCGTTGCCCGGTCATTCCAAAAGCGATGAAAATAAGGCAGGTTCCCATGATCGTCGCGATAGTCATGCCCGAGATCGGATTTGAGCTAGTTCCGATAAGACCTACGATACGACTCGACACCGTTACGAAAAGAAACCCAAAGACAATCACAAGGAGCCCCAAAAGAGCCTTTCCGCCTAGACCACCTTCAGAAGGTAGATGCGGCAGAGCGATCATAAGTACGACCAGCCCGATTGAACCAAAGATCACCGTCGTAAACGGCAGATCATGCTCGGTTCGCTTTGGCTTCGCCACCGAAGTGCCTTCTTTCATCGAGGCGAAGCTTTCTCTGAGCGACTCGGCGATGGTGGGCACCGTCTTTAGGAGCGTGATAAAGCCACCTGCAGCTACCGCGCCGGCACCAATTTGGCGAATATAGGCTTTGTAGATGGCGCCCGGCAGATCGGCGAAAGCATGCGCCCGCGGCAGCCATCCACCCGGCCCCCCCGGGGTAAGCAAATTTTTCATATAGCCAAGCTTTATAAGCTGAAGTGCGATGGTGTCGTGCGGTACAAGTGTTGCGATCAGCGGGATAAGGCCCATCCAGGCGAGCACACCTCCCGCGCATAAAATACCGGCTATATGCGGACCAATAATATACCCAAGGCCCATGTATTCGGGCGTGATATCGGCATTCAGTGTCGCTGACGGGAGATATTTATTCGTTTGTGAGGTGGCCCAGGCCGGTGTTTCGGCGATTAAATGGAGTATTCTCTGCAGGAACGCATAGGCGAAAGCTACTCCGACTCCTTTAAACGCCGTCTTTGCGACATCCCCGCCGCGTTCGCCGGCAATAAGGACACTCGCGCAGGCTGTTCCTTCGGGATAGGGGAGGTTCAAATGTTCTTTAACGATGAGGGAACGTCTTAACGGGATCATCATCAATGTACCCAGAAAACCGCCAAGCACCGCGAGCGTGAAGATGGTCACGTAAGTGAAGTAGGGATAGCCAACACTGACCCCATTCTGACCGGCAGATAAAAATAGGAACCCGGGCAGTGTAAAGACTACTCCGCCTGCGATCGTTTCACCGGCCGAACCTGTGGTCTGGATGATGTTATTTTCAAGTATTGTCGTCTTCAGAAACTCCTTTCCTATAAAAATAGCGATAACGGCGATCGGGATCGATGCCGAAACGGTAAGACCCGCCTTCAAAGCAAGATATACCGTCGACGCTCCGAAGATCACCCCGGCGATACAACCAACTAGTATCGCTTTCCAGGTGAATTCGGGCATTATGGTATCCGCGGAGACATAGGGCTTAAATTCTTTACTGGTTTCGGACATGTGGTTGTGGTTGTTTGTGTTGCGGTGGCGGTATTGCGGTGGTGGTATTGCGGAGGTGGTTGTTGGGGGTCGCGGCGGAAAGTAAAGTTGCACGAAATCTTTATATTGGCTTGCAAAAACGGCCAAATGACCAGAATTTTTGTTTCCCTTATGATCCTCGCCACTTCAACTCAGATCTCCTGCAATTCTTCTCCAGGTTCCTCGTCGTCAAGCTCTGCTTCTTCAAGCGCTGCTTCTTCAGGCACTGCTTCTTCGGGCTCGTCATCTGGCGGTTCGACCCCGGGCTTTTCTATATCCCGGTCGTTCTTCGGTAAAACGAATGATGGCAAGGAAGTAAGTCTGTTCACATTGAAGAATAAAAAAGGCATTACGGTAGGCATCACAAACTATGGCGGCATCATCACCACGCTTTCCACCCCCGATAAGGCAGGAAAAATGGCCGATATCGTCCTAGGCTACGATAATCTCAACCAATATTTTGACAAAGGGGATCCTTATTTCGGCGCCCTTGTAGGACGTTACGCGAACAGAATTGCTAAAGCTTCTTTCAAGCTTGATGGTGCTACGTACAAATTAGCCGCAAATGATCACACGAACACCCTCCATGGTGGCCTTAAAGGTTTTGATAAAGTCGTTTGGGATGCGGCCGAGATCAAGGACCTCGATTCGGTTGGCTTATCCCTCAAATACCTCAGCCCCGACGGCGAAGAAGGCTTCCCAGGTACGCTTCGGACGACCGTCAAGTACGTCTTGACCAATGACGACTTTAAGATCGACTACTCAGCGACAACCGATAAAGCGACTGTATTGAATCTTACTAACCATAGCTACTTCAATCTATCAGGTGGGGCACAAAACGATATTCTTGGTCACGAGCTTACCCTGTATGCGACAAAATACACACCGGTCACCAAGGATCTCATTCCCACCGGCCAGCTTTCTCCAGTTGCGTCAACACCTATGGACTTCACTCATGCGCATAAGATTGGAGACGCATTGGCAAAAGTAGAAGGCGGCTATGATCATAATTACGTTTTGGATCACAAGGCGGGTCATCTTGACCAGGCGGCCGTCGTTTATGACCCTTCCAGCGGGCGGGTGATGACGATCTTGACCACCCAGCCTGGGATCCAATTTTACAGCGGTAATTTTTTAGACGGAAGTCAGAAAGGTAAGCAAGGCGTATTCTATACAAAACATTACGCTTTGGCGCTTGAAACTCAGCATTTCCCCGACTCTCCCAATCAGCCTTCATTTCCCTCGGTCGTCCTCAAGCCGGGTGAGACCTACCATGAGCAGACGGTCTACCGTTTTTCCGTAAAATAGATAGATCCGTGAAAGTAACACTCGCTGTGATATGTTTGGCCACACCAGTATGGTTACATGCGCAAAACAAGCCATCAAGCTCTCCTCCGATAGTAGTCACGTTTCGAGATTTGTCTCCAAAATTTCTCTCGTTCTATAAAGCGGCCTCGGCAGAACACACTTCATTAGACCAACGTTGGAAATTTTGGAAACAGCTTTACGACTTTGCGGCCGTTCCGCCCACGCCGGCAGGAGATACGATTGCCCGCCGATTATTAAATGGCGCGTGGCCCCGCTATAAAGCAGCCCTGCCTCAAATTCAAGAGGGGACAGCGGGTATGCGACCTGCTCCTCAGCAAACTCTTAAGTCTATCGTCTCCTTGCTGCATCCAGATCGACCCGTCCATGTAGTTGTACTGGCTTACGTGGGCGGCTTTGAAGGAAATGCCTTTACTAACGCTGAGCCGGGCAAGATTACAGTCGCTTTACCTCTAGAAATCTCCGCCGAAGAACGAGCCAGCCTAATGGCCCATGAGTTTACCCATGCTGTACATATTAGCATGGGGTCGATATGCGGCGGTTATAATCGGACTATTGGTACGATTGCGCTATCGGAAGGATTGGCCTGCCGGGTACGACAACACCTCTTTCCAGGTCAAACCGCGGCGCAAAGTATTGAATATACTCCGGGCTGGCTGCAGGATGCCGATGAGCATAAACAAGCGATCTTAAAAGGGATACGCCCCTTTTTATCGTCCGAAGAACCAGAGGATATTATGCGCTTCACCATGGGGGCGGGGACTACTGGTCGGGAGCGGGAAGCTTACTACGTAGGCTGGCTCAGTTAATTAACCGTCATCGGCACGGTGACGTGGCTTTGATCCCAAGCAAGGTTGAGGTTAGTTAGTTGACCTTGTTTGGTCATCGAGATTGTAAATTGCTCCAGGCTTGAAGGTGAGACGCGCCAAGTACAACAAGCCGGCAAAATCGACGCGGAAAAAAAACTAAAAGGCACAAAAAAAGGGCAAGCCCCTTATATCGCACCGCTACAACCCTTTACCCTTGCTTCCTTCCGAACCTGGGGGAGTTCAAGGGGAGCTGGTCGTATAAGACTTACCCCGCGACAAATATATTAAATTTTTGTAATCGGCCATTCAGGCAAGCTTTGTATACAGATCCCACAGGACAATACCGGCGCTCACGCTGACATTAAACGAATGCTTTGTACCGAACTGCGGTATTTCAATTGCGCCGGTACACAACTCCAACACCTCTTCACTAACACCGCTTACTTCGTTGCCAAAAACCAAGGCATACTTGCCGGCCTTAAGGGGAGCGAAATCAAGCAGACTTATGCTGGTATCGAGCTGCTCAACGGCCCAAACAGACCATCCGGCAGCTAGAAGGTCATGGGCCGCTTCCAAGGACGTAGAATACTTGCGCCATGCGACTGTAGCGGTCGCGCCAAGCGCGGTCTTTTCAATCTCCCGATGGGGCGGGGAAGCTGTAATGCCACACAAGCAAATGGACCTAACCGCAAACGCGTCTGCTGTGCGAAAGACAGAGCCCACATTGTGCATACTGCGAACGTTGTCCAGGATGAGGATCACCGGTGATTTCTCCTTAAACAGAAAATCTGAAACTGGAGCGCGGTTTAGTTCGGCATTTTCCAGCTTCTTCACCGGCAAGCTTTAATGTGATCCATGCATCCCTTCAGTTTTAAGTAATTTCGCACGAGCGTGAACCAGCAGGATCTGACAATAGGCGAACAACCTAAAAGTAAGCAGGAAACTCCCCTCATGGGGCAATATAACCGTATTAAGGCGTCGTACCCCGATGCAATGCTGCTTTTCAGGGTCGGTGATTTTTACGAGACGTTTGGCGAAGATGCCGTTAAAGCGGCTTCAATACTAGGGATCGTACTCACCCGGCGGGCAAATGGTTCGGCATCTCATATTGAACTTGCGGGTTTCCCCCATCATTCGCTCGACACTTACCTGCCAAAATTAGTACGGGCAGGCAACCGGGTGGCCATCTGTGACCAGCTCGAAGACCCCAAAACGGTCAAGACGATTGTTAAACGAGGGGTGACCGAACTAGTTAGCCCTGGTGTTTCCTGGAGCAACCAAATGCTCCCGCAGCGGGCGGGCAATTATCTGGCGGCGCTTAGCTTCAATGGCACAGGTGACGGGACACAACAGTTCGGGATCGCGCTGTGCGATATTTCTACAGGGGAGTTTAGGGCGGCAAGCGGGAACAAGAATTATATTTCAAAGCTGCTTCAGACGTTTCGCCCGGCCGAGATTCTCATTGCGAAGACGCTCTCCGATGAATGGCTTAAGCTGCTCGGGGAAAACCCGGCTTATTATAAGCTGGATGAGTGGATATTCGGAAAAGACTATACCGTAGAGCTGCTGCATAAGCATTTTGAAGTTAACTCCATGGCAGGGTATGGCCTGGCAAGCGACGAGCAGGCGTTGGTGGCCGCGGGGGTATGTCTGCATTACATTCATACAGCACGCCACACGGCGCTCCCTCATATTAACACGCTTGCCCGTATTGAGGAAGAAAAATATGTATGGCTCGATCAGTTTACGATAAGGAGTCTTGAGATCCTCGAGCCCGCAAGTGAAGGCGCGACCTCACTGCTAGCGGTACTTGACCAAACGGTTAGCCCCATGGGGTCACGGTTGCTTCACAACTGGCTGGCGCTGCCACTGAAAGACAAGGCCGAAATTGAAAGGCGGCATGATCTGGTCGAGACCTTAATGCAATTTGATGACCTGCGGGCGCAAATTTCGGCAGAGCTTAAACTTATTGCGGATCTGGAGCGGCTGGTTTCGCGTATTGCGCTCTCGAGGGCGACGCCTAGGGACATTTTGCACCTGAGCTACGCGTTAAAGTCGACAGAGAAGATCAAATCTCTCGCAAAGGACAAAGTCGCCGCTGAACTGACCGGTAAGTTGAACACCCTGGGCACCCTTGAGGCGAAGATTAGTTTGACACTCAATCCAAATGCGCCGCCTACGCAGCTCAAAGGTAATTATATCGCTGCAGGAGTGAACCAGGAGCTGGATGATCTGCGCAGGATCGCGCACAGCGGCAAAGATTATCTTCTGGAGATCCAGCAGGAAGAGATCAAAAAGACCGGCATATCGTCGCTTAAGATCAGTTATAATTCGGTCTTTGGATATTACTTCGAGGTCACCCATGTTCACCGGTCGAAAGTTCCTCCAGCCTGGATAAGAAAGCAGACCCTTGTTAATGCCGAGCGGTATATCACCGAGGAGCTCAAGGAATATGAAGAGAAGATCCTTGGGGCCGAAGAAAAGATACAAACACTCGAAGCACGCATCTTCGCCGAGCTGCTTCAATTTATTCAGCCTTACATTCTTCCTGTACAACAGAACGCCCGCATAATCGCCGAGCTCGATGTCCTGGTTAACTTTGCCGGACTCGCGCAAAAGAACCATTACGTACGGCCGCACATGCACACTGGGCAATCGCTTAAGATCGTTCAGGGCCGGCATCCAGTCATTGAAAGACAGCTTACGGGCGGCGAGTCCTATGTGCCAAACGATTTGGAAATGGACCCTGCCACGAGGCAGATCATTATGATCACCGGCCCAAACATGTCTGGCAAGTCGGCCATGCTTCGTCAAACAGCGCTCATTGTTCTCATGGCTCAAGCCGGCTCTTTCGTACCCGCTGAGAGCGCCAGGCTTGGCGTGACCGACAAGATCTTTAGCCGTGTGGGGGCCTCAGATAATCTATCTTCAGGGCAGTCGACCTTTATGGTCGAGATGAACGAAACGGCCAGCATTCTTAACAATATTTCACCTCAAAGTTTGCTCATACTCGACGAAATAGGTCGCGGTACGAGTACTTATGATGGCATTTCGCTTGCCTGGGCTATCGCCAGCTTTCTACATGAGAACAAAAAATGCCGGCCAAAGACGCTCTTCGCCACCCATTATCACGAGCTCAACGAAATGGAAAAGCAGTATAAGCGCATTGCGAATTTTCATATTTCGGTCAAAGAAGTAGGCAAACAGATCCTTTTCTTACGAAAATTGACCGAAGGCAAAAGTGAACATAGTTTCGGGATCCATGTGGCCCGAATGGCGGGGATGCCGCCCTCTGTGCTTACCGAAGCTACCGCCATGCTTAGCCGGCTAGAAAAACAACGGCAGCTAGGTAAACCAGTAAGCGTAACGGCAGACCCCATGCAGCTCAACATTTTTTCGCTTTCGGATCCGGTGCTGTTACGAATTCGCGACTCATTACTCACGATGGACATCAACATCCTGACGCCTATAGAAGCACTTATGAAATTGAAGGAAATCCAGGACTGGTTGAAATGAGCAGGTTAAGTGCGCGACTTATGACTCACATTCTGGGCTGCTTACTCTGCCAGGCTCTGTTGGGGTCATGTAACGGCCAGCAAGGCAACGGCCAGCAAAATAACAGCATCAGCGGCAGGGGTGGCAGCGGCAGCGGGGCACCACACCGTAACCGCCCTTCAACCGCAGCGCCGACCTACTATAGAATAGGTGATTTTGTAAAGGATTTTAGCCTTAAGAATATCGACGGCCAACGGGTCTCCTTAAGCGACTACATTAAACAGAAGGGCCTTATTATCGTTTTTATGCGGAATACCTGCGAATATTGCCAGGCTTATGAAAGTCGTATAATCAAACTTGCGCGAAAATACGGTCCGATCGGCTATCCGCTCCTGGCTATTAGTCCATTTGGTGATGACCCGAAAAACAACCCACTGGACGACCTCAAGCATATGAAGATCCTCGCCAAAACCGAGAATTTCCAGTTCCCGTATTTGAGCGACGAAAAATTGAGGATCACCACCCTTTTTAATGACCAGTATACCCCGGCCGCCTACGTGCTTGAGAACGTCCAGGGCAAAATGAAGATCATCTATGGCGGCGATATTGACAATGACTGGAAGAACACCAACCCAAAAGCTAAACGATTTGTTGAGCGCTCACTGGATAGTCTTATCCTGCACAGCCAACACAAATCCCCTAACGTACACCCATGAAATTAGTCTTAAAAAAACCGATAGCCTTCTTTGACCTCGAAACAACGGGGGTAAATATTGCCAGTGATCGAATCGTAGAACTAAGCTTCCTTAGGATCAATGTGGATGGGACCGAAGACGTCAAAACTCACAAGATCAACCCGGGAATCCCGATTCCCCTGGAAACGTCAATTATCCATGGGATCTATGACGAGCATGTGCGTGATGCTCCCCGGTTCAAAGACATCGCGAAGGATCTGCAGGTGTTCCTGAAGAATTGCGACCTCGGCGGGTATAATTCAAACAAGTTCGACATCCCCATGCTGGTCGAAGAATTTCTTCGCTGTGAAATTGACCTTAATATGGATGGCCGTAGAATGATCGATGTTCAAAACATTTTTCATCAAATGGAGCAGCGCACCCTTAAGGCAGCGTATCAGTTCTATTGCAAGAAAGACATTAAGCATGCCCACTCGGCCGAAGCCGATATTCGCGCCACTTATGAGGTATTGCTGTCCCAATTGGAACGTTACGAGACATCCGAATACACCGACAAGAGCGGCAAAACGTATGTTCCTGTTGTTAATGATGTCGAAGCCCTGCACCACTTTACCTGCATACGCGACTGCGTGGACTATGCCGGCCGCATGGTGTATAACGACAAGGGCCAGGAAGTTTTCAATTTTGGAAAACACAAAGGAAAGCTTGTCACCGACATTTTTGTTCAGGAGCCCAGCTATTACGACTGGATGATGAAGGGCGACTTCCCCCTGGATACGAAGCGAAAACTCACCCAGATACGGCTGAGAGGGTTTGGGGTCAAGAATTGAAAGCAGCCCCGACGCTACCGGTTAAAAAGACGCTTTTTGCTGAAACCCGGTATTTACTGCGTCATCTTTACCTGACCGAGCTGCGTTCTGGCAATAATGTTTCGGGTCTGTTGCTGTACGCCTTGTCCACGGTATTCGTTTGCTACTGGTCTTTGAAGCATGTCGAGCCGGAAGTTTGGAATGCGGTTTTTTGGATCATTCTGATGTTTAGCGGCATCAATTCAGTAGCGAAGAGTTTTTTGCAGGAATCAAGGGGCCAAGCCCTCTTTTTCTACACGCTTGCCTCAGCAAACGCGATCATTCTCTCCAGACTCATTTATAATACCGGGCTGCTTTTCTTGATCGCCTTGTGCTCGCTTGCACTTTACACCCTCTTGCTTACGTCGCCCATTGTCGAAACTGCGCTATTTCTGACCGCAATTTTCCTGGGCAGCGTTAGCCTTTCTTCGGTCTTTACCCTTATTTCGGCGATCGCCTCCCGGGCCGGTAGCAGCGTGACGCTAATGACTGTACTCGGCATACCGCTTCTACTTCCGGTTTTGTACCTGTTGATACGTTACTCAGCTTATGCGTTAGAGCCCGTGATCAATACGCAGTTGCTTCTTAAGGATTCAGTGGTTCTGATACTGCTTAATGTTGTGGTTGTCTCGGTGACTTTACTGGTATTTCCTTACCTTTGGCGCGATTAGCATGTTGGTATGAAAAGAAATTGGTGGAAATGGACGGGTTTCATTCTCGTTCTGTATTCCCTGATCGCCGGGCTTGGTGTTCCTCTTGCGCCCGGAATAAAGTCCCTCAGTCCCGAGAATTCCACTGCCGGTATTACTCAAACCATCAACATTCAAACACTTAACGCCCGGTTCAAAACATTTCCGGCGCACCTGCAGCTTGCCCTTAGCAACGAAAATGTGCTGTTACGGCCTACGAATTTTAAAGTTATTTCCGAGAACGCCCTTGAGGCAAGCTTTGTCATACCGCTGTCGCTCGACCCCGGTAAAGGAAACGCCCGCTCGCTGGATCTTTTGCTGAGTACAGACCATGACGGGCTGCTTGTGCGCAAGCAAGCGTTTGAGATTACGAATACCGGGGCATCGGCATTACCCACTAAAACCGCAGCCAGTACTCACGACCAGGCTCTAACCAAAGCTCTGGTAAAAGACAAATTCGCGATAACTCGACAATCACCAGTCTACTTTTCCTTTCCATACCGTGAGATATTATATGAGTCGATCAGAAATAACTTCTACCATATTGCGATGTGGTTCTCGATGCTTTTAGTCTTTCTAATCTCGGTGATCTACAGCGTCAGGTACTTAAGGACGGGGAAAGCTTCAGATGATCAAATTGCTTGCGAGGCACTCTATGTGGGCCTTTTCTTCGGGATTCTGGGTCTGGTTACTGGCTCCTTATGGGCAAAGGTCACCTGGGGAGATTGGTGGCCAAATGATGCGAAACTTAACGGTACGCTTATTAGCCTGTTGGTGTACTTCGCTTATGTCATACTTCGTAATTCGCTTGACGACGAGGAAAAGCGTGCACGCATAAGCGCAGTGTACAACATTTTTGCTTTTCCGATGATGTTTGTCCTCATAATGGTATTACCCAGGCTTACTGACAGCCTGCACCCCGGCAACGGAGGTAACCCGGCATTTAGCACACAGGACCTTGATAATCATTTAAGAGTTGTAAGCTATCCTGCCTGGATCGGGTGGATGCTTATAGCCGTTTGGCTGCTTCAGATACGCGTTCGTTTAAGACGCCTGGAACATAATCGTCTGGTAGGCTAACAGCGCGCGCCACCTAATAGAATCATCATTATGCGAAGAAGCCTTCGGCCTTTATCCTTTCAACCCATTACCAGTTCATTGCTTTTAGTCACTCTACTGCTTTGGGTCGCAAACGGCTTCGCCCAGGATCTTTCACCCGCAGAATCGACCGGAATGCGGTCGGGCGGCAAAATTTACATCGTTATCGGCGTTCTAGCTTTGATTTGGCTAGGGTTCGGGATCTATCTCTTTCTCCTCGAAAGGCGCATCCAAAAGATGGAAGGGGAAAGTAGTAAAGTGAAGACAGAAACAATCAATCAATAGACCACTAAATAAGCAAAGGTATGATCGCTGGTGAAGAATTGGTAAAAACTGAGGATACGTTTTTTGCCGATGTCTGTAAACACTTTGACAATGCAGCACGGTTCACAAAACACTCTGCAGATATCCTGGAGATGATCAGGGAGTGCAATAGTGTTTACAGTTTCAAATTTCCTATTCGCAGAGAGAACGGATTTGAACTGATTTCGGCCTGGCGGGTTGAGCATTCACAGCACATGCTGCCAACAAAGGGAGGTATTCGCTACAGTGAATTTACCAACCAGGACGAAGTTAAAGCACTTGCGGCACTCATGACCTATAAATGCGCGATCGTAAATGTTCCCTTTGGCGGCGCGAAAGGCGGCGTGCGTATCAATCCCAAAAATTACTCGGTGCGCGAACTGGAGAACATCACCCGGCGGTATACTTCTGAACTGATCAAGAAGAACTTCATAGGTCCTGGTATCGATGTACCAGCCCCCGATTACGGCACTGGCGAACGGGAAATGTCCTGGATCGTCGATACGTACCAAACGTTCAACCCGGGTCAGATCGATTCAAATGCCTGCGTCACTGGGAAGCCGCTGGCTCAGTATGGTATTGCCGGTCGTAAAGAAGCTACGGGCAAAGGGGTGTATCTGGCAACCCGTGAATGTGTGGGGATCGCCGAAGACATGCGGTCACTTGGTCTCTCGACCGGGATTTCGGGCAAAAGGGTCATTGTGCAGGGCCTGGGTAATGTGGGCTACCATTCGGC
>JAABUX010002122.1_pt1 | contig 28586 bp, 31 predicted proteins | sample 5561851 | NCBI WGS metagenome assembly JAABUX01 (sample SAMN10711883, study PRJNA513361) | rock metagenome | isolation source: Antarctica rocks | place: Antarctica: Victoria Land, Richard Nunatak red sandstone | collected 2016-01-03 | reverse complement strand
CTGGCGCTTGATACTCCTCCGTGTACGACCACAGCCTTGACCCCTGCGACCCTGTCGCCTGCTGATCCATCGAACACCTCCAGCTCAAATCCTGCCCCGGGATGTCCACCAAAGCGACACAGGTTCATGCCGGTAGGCGAGGCGGAACACGGCACGTAGTGTCAGCGCTGTCAGGATGGCGAGCGGCGAATACCGGGGCTGCCACCGCGCGTCGTGCGCGGCTCGGCCGCCCACGCCGCGACCGCCTCGTCGATGAACCAGACCGTCAGGCTGCCACGCCGGCGCAAGCTGGCGTCGTAGGCTGGCCAGTTCGTCACCCAACGTCGCGCCCACGGGATGTGACGGCGGCGGTTCTGGTTCAGCTTGAACGGCAAAGAGGAAATCCAGAGGTCAAGGGGAGGAGGCGAGCTTCTACTCTGCCCAGCTTCTCAGCACCAACCAGCCGATCCCTGCACCACGCTGTGACTCGGGACTTTCTTACCAAAATTTGCGCTCAGGCAAGGGATCAGCGGCCCGCTAGGAATGACGTAACTGTGATCAGAATGGATTAAAGATTCCCGAGGTCGAGAAAGGTCCACTTGAGGTCCGCTCGTATAATCGAGGCTGGCCGACGATCAGCGGAGTTGCCTGCTAGTTTATTGGTCGCAAATGGTGGAGCCAAGGGGAGTCGAACCCCTGACCTCCTGAATGCCATTCAGGCGCTCTACCAACTGAGCTATGGCCCCGCCGGCGCTCGGCGCGGAGGCGGCATATAGCCCCCGCTGCCGATCGGGATCAAGCCCATGGGATCAGGCCTTGGCGGTGAGCGCCGGGTGGACGGCGAACTCCGCCTCGGTCTTGGCGCGCATCTCGTCCATCGTCACGCTGGGCGCCAGGTCCACCAGCGTCAGGCCGGGCCGGCCGACCTCGAATACGCCGAGGTCGGACACCACCAGGTTCACCACCCCGGCGCCGGTCAGCGGCAGGGTGCACTGCCGCAGCAGCTTCGGCTTGCCGCCCGCGGTATGCTCCATCAGCACGACCACGCGCGGCACGCCGGCGACGAGGTCCATGGCGCCCCCCATCCCCTTCACCATCTTGCCCGGGATCATCCAGTTCGCGAGGTCGCCGTTCTCGGCCACCTGCAGCGCGCCTAGGATCGATAGCTGGATGTGCCCGCCACGGACCATGCCGAAGCTGGCGGCGCTGTCGAAGAAGCTGGTGCTCGGCAGCATGGTCACGGTCTGCTTGCCGGCGTTGATGAGGTCGGCGTCCTCCTCGCCCTCGTATGGGAACGGCCCCATGCCCATTATGCCGTTCTCGCTGTGCAGCTGGATCGACATGCCCTCGGGAATGTGGTTCGCCACCAGGGTCGGGATGCCGATGCCGAGGTTGACGTAGAAGCCGTCCTGCAATTCCTGCGCGGCGCGGGCAGCCATTTGGTCGCGGGTCCAGGCCATGGTGCTCTCCTCTAGAGCGTCATCCGACCGAACGGGATCACCCGTCGGATAAAGACGCTCGCTAAACAAAGGCCTAAAGCATCTTTCATGTGCTTATCAGCACAGATGATGCTTTAGGCGCGCTTGCGGGTGGTGCGCTGCTCGATGCGCTTGTCGACGCCGGGCACGGCGACGATGCGCTGGACGAAGATGCCGGGAGTGACGATCGCGTCGGGGTCCAGGTCGCCCATGCCGACGATCTCCTCCACCTGCGCCACCGTCACGGCCGCGGCGGTCGCCATGATCGGATTGAAGTTCCGCGCCGTCATCCGGTAGACGAGGTTGCCCTCCGGATCGGCCTTCCAGGCGTGGACGATGGCCAGGTCGGCGCGCAGGCCGCGCTCCATGACGTAGCTGCGGCCGTCGAACTCGCGGACGTCCTTGCCCTCGGCGATCTGGGTGCCGGCGCCGGTGGCGGTATAGAAGGCGGGGATGCCGGCGCCGCCCGCGCGGATGCGTTCGGCCAGGGTTCCCTGCGGATTGAACTCGATCTCCAGCTCGCCGGCGAGGTATTGCCGGGCAAAGGTCGCGTTCTCGCCGACGTAGGAGCTGATCATGCGCCGGATTTGCCGCGTCACCAGCAGCAGTCCCAATCCGGCGTCGTCGATGCCGGCGTTGTTGGACACCACCGTCAGGTCCTTGACCCCGCTGGCCCGGATCGCCTCGATCAGCACGGAGGGAATTCCGCACAGGCCGAAACCGCCGGACATGATGGTCATGCCGTCCTTCAGCACGCCCGCCAGGGCCGCGCCTGCGTCGCTGTAGATTTTGCTGACCGCCATCCTAATCCCCCCGCTGTTGCGGCGAAGCTGCCATCGTTGCTGCGCGCCGGCAATCGGTCAGGCGAGCAGCACACCGTGCTGGCGCAGGAATCCGAGCAGCGGAAGCAGCGGCAAGCCCAGGATCGCGGCGTGCTCGCCCTGGACGCGGTCGAACAGATGCACGCCCAAGCCCTCCAACCGATAAGCGCCCACGCTGGCCAGGCACACGTCACCCTCGGCTGCGAGGTAGGCGTCGAGGAAATCGTCGGAGAACGCCCGCATCGTCAACACCGGGCGCGCGACGTGATGCCAAACCCGAACGCCACCGCGCAGGCAGGCGACCGCGGTCGCAAGCTCGTGCGTGCCGCCGCGGAGCGACTGGAGGTGGCTGCGAGCCTCCGACAAATCCGCGGGCTTGTCGAACCAACGACCGTCATGCACCAGGATTTGGTCAATGCCGATCACGAGCGCGCCCGGCATCCGCGCCCGGCGCGCCTTGGTTTCGGCGAGAAGCAGCGCCGCCTCACCCGCGTCGGCCCCGTCTTCCTGGGCGGACCGCTTGATGGCCTGCTCGTCCAAACGCGGAACCTGGACCGTGAAACTCAGCCCGGCCGCGGTCAGCAAAGCATGGCGAGTCGCCGATCCGCTGGCCAGGATCAACGCAGGCTCGACCGCCTGGATCAAGTACTCGCCTGCTTGCGCTGCCGTTCATGCCACGCGTCCATCAATTGCAGCACGGTCGCCGCGGTCTCCTCGATGGAGCGGCGGGTGACGTCGATCACCGGCCAGCCGCGCCGCGTGCACAGGCGGCGCGCCCACAGCAGTTCGGCCTTCACCGACTCCTGGTCCACGTAGTCGGTGCTGTCGGAGCGGACCGGGCCGGTGTTGCTGCCGTGGGCGATCATGCGCAGGCGGTGGCGGCGGATTTCGATCAGCGCCGCCGGGTCCAAGGTCAGCCCGATCACCGGGCAGCGCGGCTCGGCCAGCCCCGGCGGGTCCGGCAGGCCGGGCACCAGCGGAACGTTGGCGGCCTTCACCCCCCGGTTGGCGAGATAGAACGACGTCGGCGTTTTCGAACTGCGGGACACTCCGACCAGGATCACGTCGGCCTCGGCGATGCCTGCCTGGGCCTGCCCGTCATCATGGGCCAGCACGAAATGCATGGCGTCGATACGGCGGAAATAGTCGGCGTCCAGCACGTATTGCCGGCCCGGACGCGCCGCGGCCTGCTCGCCGATCTGCTCCTGCAACAGCGACAGCACCGGGTCGAGCACGTTGACGACGGACAAGCCGAGTCGCTGGCAAGTAGTCTCCAAATCGAGTCGCAGCGCCTTGTCGACCACCGTGGACAGCACGGGGCCAGGTTCCGCCTCGATGCCCTCCAGCACCCGGTGCAGCTGGAACCGCGTCCGGATCAGGCTCCAGCGGTGGTACAGAATGGTCACGCCCTCGAACTGCGACACCGTGGCGCGCGCGATGGAGTTCAGCGTTTCTCCGGTCGCGTCCGAGACCAGATGGAGGTTCATTCGTTCGGTGAGCATGGGAGTGAGGATAGCGGGGATAACTGGGGGTGCCAGGGGAAACCTTCGTTCGCGACTCATGCTTGCGGGGACAAGAGTCGCGTTTTCGGATTCCGGGACAGCGCGGTTCGCGAGAGTGTGCAATCCGGGAGAAATGGAAATCGGCCTTATGAATTCAGCAGCTTACGATCCACGGCGCCTGTGGGCGACTCATCGCATGAGTCACGGAGGCAGGGGTACCCCCTTATCCACAGGCATCATCTACCCCCTCAACATTTCTTTTCTCTCTATCTCTCTTTAAGGGAGGGGCATGACATCTCCGTTCCTTCGCGTCCTGGCGGGTGACCCCGTCTGGCCGCCGCCGGTGTGGCTCATGCGCCAAGCCGGGCGTTACCTGCCGGAATACCGGGCCGTGCGCGCCAGCACCGCCGGGTTCGTCGACCTTTGCCTGACTCCGGCCAAGGCGGCCGAGGTCACGTTGCAGCCGATCCGGCGCTTCGGGTTCGACGCCGCCATCCTGTTCAGCGACATCCTGATGCTGCCCTACGCGCTCGGCCAGGGCTTGACCTTCGTCGAGGGCGAAGGGCCGATGCTGCCCCCGATCCGTGACTCGGCCGGGTTTGCGGCGCTCGACCCGGCGCAGGTCGAGTCGCGGATCGCCCCCATCCTCGAAACCGTCGGCCGGGTGCGTGAGTCGCTCGGCCCCGAAACGGCGCTGATCGGCTTCGCAGGCAGCCCGTGGACCGTCGCGTCCTACATGGTCGAGGGCCAGGGCTCGCGCGACTTCGCCGAGGTGCGCGGACTCGCCTATCGCGACCCGGCGTTGTTCGATGCGCTGATCGCCACCGTGACCGACAGCACGATCACCTACCTCGCCCGGCAGATCGAGGCCGGCGCGGACACCGTGATGCTGTTCGACAGCTGGGCCGGCGTGCTGCCCCCCGCGCAGTTCCGCCGCTACGTGATCGAGCCGACCCGGGTCATCGCCGCGGCCCTGCGCGAACGCTTCCCGGCGACTCCCGTCATCGGTTTGCCCCGGCTGGCCGGCACCATGCTGGCCGAATACGCCGCCGTCACCGGCGTGCAAGCCGTCGGCGTCGACACCGCAGCCGACCCGGTGCAGGTCGCCCGCATGGTTCCAAGCGGCACCGCGCTGCAGGGCAACATCGACCCGCTCGCGTTGGTCGCGGGTGGCGCTCCGATGGCGGACGCGGCGCAAGCGGTGCTGGATGCCTGGAAGGGCCGGCCATTCATCGTCAACCTGGGCCACGGCATCGTTCCGCACACGCCGCCCGACCATGTCGGCGCCCTCGTCCGGCAGCTGCGCGATGCCTGACTCGCTTCCCCCGGATAATCGGACGCTTGAACTAGGGTCGGCACCGGCCACTTCAGGGAACATGCGAAAGCCCAAGCTGGCCGTCGTGCTGTTCAACCTCGGCGGCCCCGACAAGATCGAGTCGGTGAAGCCGTTCCTGCTCAATTTGTTCAGCGATCCCGCGATCCTGCGGGTGCCGTTCTTTGTCCGGCCGCTGCTGGCCCGCATCATCGCGGCCGCGCGCACCAAGCCGGCGTCGGAGAACTATGCCCTGTTGGGTGGCGGATCGCCGCTGCTTGGCCTCACCAACGACCAGGCCCGCGCGCTCGAAGCGGCGTTGCCGGAGCTGGACGTGAAATGCTTCGTGGCGATGCGCTACTGGCACCCGTTCAGCGAACCGGTCGCGCGCGAGGTGAAGGCGTGGGGACCGGACGAGGTCGTGCTGCTGCCGTTGTATCCGCAATATTCCACGACCACGACCGGCAGTTCGCTCTCGGCATGGCGCGAGGCCGCGGCCCGCGCCGGGCTGGTGGCGCCGGTGACGACCCTGTGCTGCTACCATGCCGACCCGCGCTACGTGACCGCGACCGCGGCGGCGGTGCGCCGGGCGTACGAAGCTGCCTTGACCGAGCTGGAGGGCCGGGTGCCGTTGCGCGTCCTGTTCTCCGCCCACGGCCTGCCGGAGAGCATCGTCAAGCGCGGCGACCCTTATCAGTTCCAGATCGAGCGCACGGTCGGGGCCGTCGTCAAGGCGATGGGCGCCAACGAGCTGGACTGGTCGATTTGCTACCAGTCTCGGGCGACGCCGCAGAAATGGCTGGACCCAAGTACGGAAACTGCGATCGACGACGCCGCGCGCGACCAGGTGGCGATCCTCGTGGTGCCGATCGCCTTCGTGTCGGAGCACTCGGAAACGCTGGTCGAGCTGGATGTCGAATATCGTGAGTTAGCCGAGCACAAGGGCGTGCCTGGGTACTTCCGTGCGCCGGCGCAGAACTCCGACCCCGGCTTCATCGAAGCGCTGGCCGACATGGTTCGCGACGTGCGCGGCCGTGGCCCTGGCCTGTGCAGTTGGGCGGGTGGCCGGACCTGCCCGCGCGTCCACACCGACTGCCCGCACGCCCGCGCCGGCGCGGGCGCCGCAGAGCTGGAAGCTGCATGACGCGTTTGCCGCTGCGGCTGGTGATCTTCGATTGCGACGGGGTGCTGATCGATAGCGAGGGTCCTTCCAACCGTCTCGTGGCGGAGGAAGTCAGCGCGCTGGGCTGGCCGATGACGACGGCCGAGAGCTGCGCGCATTTCATCGGCCACCGCTTGTCCGACCTGCCGCCGGTGATCGAGCGGCAGATTGGCCACTCGGTTCCGGACGGGTGGGTCGAGCGGCTGCGCGCCCGTCTGATTGCCATGCTGGCCGACGAGGCCGAAGCCATCCCGGGCGCCGAAGCTGCATTGCGTGCGACGGCGGCGCTCGGGTTGCCCGTGCGAGTCGCTTCGAACTCGTCGCACGAGGAAATGCACGTGAAGTTCCACCGCACCGGATTGGATGCCCTGGTGGCTGGCAGGCTGCACAGCGCGCGGGACGTGCAAGCGGGCAAGCCGGCCCCGGACGTGTTCCTGGCCGCTGCCGCGGCGGAAGGCGTGCCGCCGGGCGCCTGCCTGGTGATCGAGGACAGCGTGCCTGGCGCGACGGCGGCCCGTGCGGCTGGAATGGCGTGCATCGGCTTGGCGCCTGCTGGCGACGACCCGGCATTGCGTGCGGCTGGCGCGACGCTGATCCGCTCGCTGGACGAGTTGCCGTCCATCCTGCGCGCGGCGATGGCGCACGCGGCATGACGATCGGGGCGCTGGCGCCGTTCCTGCTGTGGACCAAGTCGTTCCACCTGATCGCGGTCATTGCCTGGATGGCGGGGGTGTTCTACCTGCCGCGCCTGTTCGTGTACCATTGCGAAGTGCCGCGCGGCTCGACCGAGAGCGAGCGGTTCAAGGTGATGGAGCGCCGGCTGCTGAAGCAGATCATCACGCCGGCGATGATCATCGCGTGGGTGTTCGGCATCCTGCTGATCCTGACGCCGGGCGCGATGGATTGGCACGCCGGCTGGTGGCATACCAAGCTGCTGAGCGTGATCCTGATGTCGGGTTTCACCGGCGCGATGTCGAAGTGGCGGCGGAACTTCATGGAAGACCGCAACACCAAGCCGCAACGTTTCTACCGCTACGCCAACGAGGTGCCGACGGTGCTGATGGTGGTCATCGTCATCATGGCGATCGTCCAGCCGTTTTAAGTACCTGTTGACGGCTGGCGGCGCCCGCGCGTAACTAAGCCTATTCCAGGTAGCCTGCTTCGGCCACCTGCGACCATCCACCGATCTTCAGGACAGCGGCGCGGCGCCCACCATGGCCCGGGCCTCGGCCACAGCGGCACCTGCCCCATCTCCTGGCTTTCATCTGTCAAGGCTCCCCCGATGCATCTTGCCGAACTCAAGGCAAAATCCCCCTCCGACCTGCTGAGCGTCGCCGAGTCGCTGCAGATCGAGAACGCGTCCAGCTTGCGCAAGCAGGACATGATGTTCGCGATCCTCAAGAACCTGGCCGACAACGACCAGGCGATCCACGGCGAGGGCACGCTCGAAATCCTCTCCGACGGCTTCGGCTTCCTGCGCAGCCCGGAGGCGAACTACCTGCCCGGTCCCGACGACATCTACATCAGCCCGAGCCAGGTGCGCCGCTTCGCCCTGCGCACCGGGGACAGCGTCGAGGGCCAGATCCGCGCGCCGAAGGACGGCGAGCGCTACTTCGCGCTGCTCAAGGTCAACACGATCAACTTCGAGCCGCCCGAGGCGGTGCGCCACCGCATCAACTTCGACAACCTCACGCCGCTGTACCCCGACCGCCGCCTCAAGATGGAGGTCGAGAACTTCCAGTCGGTCGCCAAGGGGCCGGGCAAGGACCTGACGCCGCGCGTGATCGACCTGATCGCGCCGATCGGCATGGGCCAGCGCGCGCTGATCGTGGCGCCGCCGCGCACCGGCAAGACCGTGATGCTGCAGAACATGGCCACCGCGATCTCGGCCAACCGTCCCGAGGTGTTCCTGATCGTGCTGCTGATCGACGAGCGGCCCGAGGAAGTCACGGACATGTCGCGCACGGTGAAGGGCGAGGTAGTCGCCTCCACCTTCGACGAGCCGGCGACCCGGCATGTGCAGGTGACGGAAATGGTGCTCGAGAAGGCCAAGCGGCTGGTCGAGCACAAGCGGGACGTCGTGATCCTGCTCGACAGCATCACGCGGCTGGCGCGCGCCTACAACACGGTGGTGCCGTCGTCGGGCAAGGTGCTGACCGGCGGCGTCGACGCCAACGCGCTGCAACGCCCCAAGCGCTTCTTCGGCGCTGCCCGCAACATCGAGGAAGGCGGCTCGCTGACGATCATCGCGACCGCGCTGATCGACACCGGCAGCCGCATGGACGAGGTGATCTTCGAGGAGTTCAAGGGCACCGGCAACAGCGAGATCATCCTCGACCGCAAGTTGTCGGACAAGCGCACCTTCCCCGCCATCGACATCACCAAGTCGGGCACCCGCAAGGAGGAGCTTCTGGTCGAGCGCGGCATGCTGTCCAAGATGTGGGTGCTGCGCCGCATCCTGAACCCGATGGGGCCGACGGACTCGATGGACTTCCTGCTGGACAAGCTGAAGTACAGCAAGACCAACCAGGACTTCTTCGACGCGATGAACACCTGAACCAGCATGGCGGCAAGCTGGCCGCCGCGGTTGCGACGGGGTCCCGACGGCAGGCCCATCCCGCCTGGCGGGCCTGGCGCGGGCGCTGGGCATGAAGCCGGAGATGGAGGCGGCGCGGGCGGGCCTGGCAGCGCTTCCGCAACACATCAAACGCGCGTCATAGCAGTCGGCGCCGCAGGGCGTCACCCGCCTTCCTGCGATCGCACGCGGAAACCGCTGCAAGCCGCCGTGAAGCGCGTCGCGAAATCGGCGGCATCGGGCATGAAGCCCGGCAGGGCAAAGCACGGAGCGGGAGCGGTCGTGGCGGACATCTTGCAGCAGTCCTGGCCGGATCAAGCCTGGTTCAACTCGATAAGGCTGCGGCGGATCTGCCGTCCTCGTTCGATCTGGCCCTCGATATAATCGGTGTCGCCCCACCGCACGGCGCGGCCCATCGCTTGCGCGTCCTCGGTGAAGCGGGCCAGCATCTCCAGCAACGCCTCGCGGTTGTTGAGGAACACGTCGCGCCACATCACCGGGTCGGATGCGGCGATGCGGGTGAAGTCGCGGAAGCCGCCGGCGGCGTATTTCAGCACCTGCTGCCGGCTTTCGCCCGCGAGGTCCTCGGCGGTGCCGCAGATGATGAAGGCGAGCAGATGCGGCAGGTGGCTGACGATGGCGACGACGCGGTCGTGGTGCGCCGGGGTCATGAACTCGATCATCGACCCGCAACGCCGCCACATCTCGGCGACGCGGTCCACTGCCGCCTCGTCGGTGCCGGCCGGAGGCGTCAGCATGCACCAGCGGCCCTCGAACAGCGTGGCGAAACCGGAATCGGGACCGGAGTACTCGGTGCCAGCCATCGGGTGCGCCGGCACGAGATGCACCCCGGCGGGCAGCAACGGCCCCACGTCGCGGATGACCGACTGCTTGGTGGAGCCGACATCCGTCACGATGGCGCCTGGCGCCAGATGCGGTGCGATGGTGGCGGCGAGTGCGGCATAAGTGCCGACGGGGGCGCACAGCATGACGCAATCGGCGCCTGCGACGGCGCGTGCCGGGTCGATCTCGCAGCGGTCGGCGATGCCCAACTCGGCGACCCGGTCGAGCGTGGCCTGCGTGCGCGCGTTGGCGACGATCTCGGCGGCGATATCGCCCCGCTTGCGGGCGACCCGCGCGACGGAGCTGCCGATCAAGCCCATGCCGATCAGCGCGAGCCGCTGGAACAAGGGTTCAGGCATGGACGCGCTGGCTAGCCATGAAAATCGTGAGTGCGTCGGTCACGATCGCGACCTCCTCGGCCGTGCCGACCGTGATGCGCAGGCAGTGCGGCAGGCCGTAGCCGCCCATCGCCCGCACCAGCACGCCCCGTGCGCGCAGGGCGGCGTCGGCCGCGGCGGCCCGGACGGGCATGGCGAAGTCGGCCAGCACGAAATTACCCTCGCTCGGCCACACCCGAACGCCGGCTTCGGTCAGCGCGGCGGCGAGCCGTGCCCGCTGCGCCGTGTTGTGGGCGCGCCCGGCCTCGACCCAGCCCCGCTCGGACAGCGCGGCGATCCCAGCCGCTTGGGCGGCGAGGCTGACATTGAAGGGTCCGCGCAGCCGGTTCAGCACGTCGGACACCGCAGGGGGCGCGTAGCACCAGCCAAGCCGCAAGCCGCCCAGGCCGAACATCTTGCTGAAGGTGCGCGTCATGACGGTGTTGTCGCCGGCGTCGACCAGCCTCACGCCCGGGTCGTAGTCGGGCCGCTCGACGTATTCGGCATACGCGGCGTCGATCACCAGCAGCACGTCCGGCGGCAGTCCGGCGCGCAGCCGGGCAACCTCGCGCTCCGGCACCAGGCTGCCGGTCGGATTGTTGGGGTTGGCCAGGAACACGATGCGGGTCGCGGGCGAGACGGCGGCCAGCATCGCGTCGATGTCGGCCGTCAGGTTCCGCTCCGGCGTCTTGATCACGCGTGCGCCGCTCGCCTCCCCGGCGATGGCATACATGGAAAAGCCATGCGCCGTCATGACGATCTCGGTCCCTGGCCCGGCATAAGCGGAGATCAACAGCGCCAGCAACTCGTCCGACCCGGCGCCGCACACGATCTGCGCCGGGTCGAGCCCGAAGCGGACGCCGATCGCCTGGCGCAACGCCGTCGAGCCGCCATCGGGGTAGCGATGCAGCTCGCCCGCGACTTGGCGCGCGGCCTCGATGGCAACGGAAGGCGGGCCAAACGCGCCCTCGTTGCTGGATAGCTTGACGACCCGGTTGACGCCTTCGAGCTGGGCTTCGCCGCCGACATAGGGAGACACCTTCAGGATCGCCGGGCGGGGTTGCAGACTCAAGCGACGTCTCCGGACAGCGGGACGGCATAGGCGCCAAGGACGACCGAAGACCGCAGTGCCGCCGTGAGTGCGGCCAGGCGCGGGTCAGCGTCGGTCACGAAGCCGTCCACGTCGACCAGGGCGTGTGCGACCGGCGAACCCTGGCCGCGCCGCAGGATGCTGGCGCCCGGCACGAAGCCGGCGGCTGCCAAAGCCGCCGTGACCTGCGCTCGGCTGGTGTCCAACGCGATCTCCAAACCCAGCAGCGAGCGATCCTCGCCGCTGGGGTCCGGAGCGGCTGCCGAGACAACGACGGCTTGGACATCGGGCGCGCCGTCGGAGCGGGGCGCCCAGAACGGCAAGCGTGCGACGATGTGGAGGCGGGGCTCGTCGCGGTGGAGCAGCGCGGTCCACCAAGCCGTGGCGTCCGGCTCGCCCTCGGCCGGCACCGGCAGGATGGCGGCGGTGACGAGCCCGGCGCGGACGTCGCCGAGAGCCTGGGTCGGGCTGCGGTGCAGGCGCAGCGGGGTCAATGGCCCGAAATGCTCGCGCGCCACCGCGGTGAAGGCGAGCGTGGGGTCTTCGTCGCAAACCGCTACCGAGAACATCCCCTGCAGGCTGGTGTTGGCGACGATCAGCTCCCGCCAGATGCGGATGATTCCGGTGGCGGGCAGCTTCCCGGCGTGACGCGCCAGCAGGCGGCGGATGATCGACGCCTCGCGCCCTGGCCGCATGGCCACGCGGCCCTTGACGCCGGTCGCGGCGATGCGGCCCACCACCTCCGCCCGGCGCATCAGCAGGTCATGCACGGCGCTGTCCAAGCGGTCGAGCTCGGCCCGCAGCGGCGCCAGGTCGGTCTCGGGAGCGGGGCTGGCCTGGAGCATGCTGGACATCGCAGTTCGATCCGCCGGATAGGGGCAGGTAGTGATAGCGTCTGCGCACCTATCTGCAAACGGGCCCATCCGCAAACCTATGCGGATGCCCGATATTGCCGCCGGGCCGCACGCGGGCCTATTCAGGGTGCGGGATGGACCAGTCACACACGCTGCCGGACGTCGCGCACGCGCACGTCACCTTCGCCGAGCCGTTCGGCCTCGACTGCGGCCTTTCGCTCGACCGCATGACGGTGGCGTTCCGCACCTATGGGGAACTGAACAGCGAGTGCAGCAACGCCGTGCTGATCTGCCATGCGCTGACCGGCGATCAGTATGTCGCGGACCGGCATCCCATGACCGGCCGGGCTGGCTGGTGGGAGACGGTGGTCGGCTCGGGGCGGCCGATCGACACCGACCGGTTCTTCGTGATCTGCGCCAACGTGCTGGGCAGCTGCATCGGCTCGACCGGGCCGCGCAGCTTGCGGGCCGGCTCGGGCGAGCCCTGGGGCACGGATTTCCCGCCGGTCACCATCCGCGACATGGTGCGGGCGCAGAAGCGGCTGGTGGAGCATCTCGGCATCGCCCGCCTGTTCGCCGTGGTGGGCGGCTCGATGGGCGGGATGCAGGTGCTGGAGTGGGCGGCGACCTTCCCCGAAGCCGTGTTCGCCGCCGTGCCGATCGCGACGGCGCCGTTCCACTCGGCGCAGAACATCGCCTTCCACGAGGTCGGCCGGCAGGCGATCTACGCCGACCCCGACTACCTGGAGGGGCGCTACTGGGAGAGCGGCCGGGTGCCCGCGCGCGGCCTCGCGGTGGCGCGGATGGCGGCGCACATCACCTATCTGTCGGAGCAGGCGCTGACCCGCAAGTTCGGCCGCCGGCTGCGGAGCGGCGAGGCGCTGAGCCTGTTCGGCGACATGTTCGAGGTCGAGAGCTACCTGCAGCACCAGGGCAGCAGCTTCGTCACCCGGTTCGACGCCAACAGCTATCTCACGATCACGCGGGCGATGGACTATTTCGACCTCGCGGCCGAGCACGACGGCGACCTGTCGGCGGCGTTCCGGGGCACGCGCACGCGGTTCTGCGTGGTGAGCTTCAGCAGCGACTGGCTGTTCCCGACCGCGCAGTCCCGTGCCATCGCCCGGGCGCTCAACCGGGCGGCGGCGAACGTCAGCTTCGTGGAGATCGCCACCGACAAGGGCCACGACGCGTTCCTGCTGGACGAGCCGGACTTCCACCGCACGCTCGGCGGCTTCCTGGCCGGATGCGCCGAGCACGCAGGGCTTGCGTCGTGAGGCACAAGCCGGTCCGCTATGTCGCCAAGAACATGCGGCTGGACCTCCGGCTGATGAGCGAGATGATCCTGCCCGGCTCACGCGTGCTGGACATCGGCAGCGGCGACGGCAGCCTGATCGAGCATTTGTTCCGCACCCGCGGCTGCGACGCGCGCGGCATCGAGATCGACATGGCGCAGGTGACGCACGCCGTGGCGCACGGCCTACCGGTGATGCATGGCGACGCGGACACCGACCTGGAGCACTACCCCGACGCGGCGTTCGACTATGTGGTGCTCAGCCGCACCCTGCAGGCGGTGGAACGCCCGCGCGAGGTGCTGCGGCAGATGCTGCGGATCGGCACGCGCGCGCTGGTGAGCTTCCCCAATTTCGGCCATTGGCTGGTCCGCTGGCAGTTGCTCCGCTCCGGCCGGATGCCGATGACGGCGGTGTGGGACCGGCCGTGGTACGAAACGCCCAACATCCATCCGTGCACGATCCGCGACTTCTTCGAGCTGTGCGCGCGTGAGGGCTACGCGGTGGAACGCTGGCTCGCCGTGGACGAGGCCGGGCGGCGGTCGCCATGGCGGCGTGCCCCGCGGCTGGCGAATTTGTTCGGCGAGCAGGCGCTGTTCCTGATGCGGCGGGCGGGGTAGCCGGTCGGGTGCTCACCCGAGGCCGCGAACCACTCCACCGTCTACCCGCAACGCCGCGCCCGTCGTGGCGGACGCTTGGGGAGAGCAGGCGTACACCACCATGTTCGCCACCTCTCGCGGCGTCGCCAAGCGCTTGATCAGCGAGGTCGGGCGGTGCTTGGCGACGAACTCGCGGCCGGCCTGCTCCGGGTCTGCGCCGCCCCCCATCGCCGTCAGGAAGCCGGCCACCCCTTCCGACAGGGTCGGGTCGGGCCGCACCGCGTTGACCGTCACGCCGGTGCCGGCGACCGACTCCGCCAGGCCGCGGCTGATGGCCAGTTGGGCGGTTTTGGTCATGCCGTAATGGATCATCTCGACTGGGATATTCAGCCCGGACTCGCTCGAGATGAACACCACCCGGCCCCAGCCGCGCTCGACCATGCCGGGCAGGTAGTGGCGGGACAGGCGCACTCCGCTCATGACGTTGGCGTTGAAGAAACGCTACCAGTCGGCGTCGGTGATGTCCTGGAACGGCGTGGCCTCGAAAATGCCGAGGTTGTTGACGAGGATGTCCGCGTTCCCGGCTGCGGTGATGAAGTGGTTGACCCCCTCGGCGGTCGCGAGGTCGGCAGCGATGCCGCTCACTTGGGCGCCGGGGGCCGCGTGCTGCACGGCGTCGACCGCCTGCTGCACGCGCGTGTCGGTGCGGCCGTTGACGACGACCGTGGCGCCGGCCTCCGCCAATCCCGTCGCGATCGCCAGGCCGATCCCGGCGGTGGAGCCGCTGACGACGGCGGTGCGCCCGCTGAGATCGATGTTCATGCTCAAGCGGCAGCCCGGATCGCAACCGCCTTAACCTCGGCCGCCACGCCATCCTGGAACGACGCGAAGTTGGCTTCGAACCGGCCGGCCAGTTCCCGTGCAGCTACGTCGTAGGCCGCCTTGTCGGCCCAACCCTGGCGCGGGTCCAGCACCTCGGCCGGAATGCCGGGGACGGCCGTCGGGACCATCAGGCCGAACACCGGGTCGGGGCGGAACTCGGCGCGGGCCAAGCTGCCGTCGAGCGCTGCGTTGAGCAGGGCGCGGGTGTGCTGGATGGGCATGCGGCGGCCGACGCCGAAGCCGCCGCCGGACCAGCCGGTGTTCACCAGCCAGCAATCCGCCCCGTTCTGCGCGATCAACTCGGACAGCATCTGGCCATACACCTCCGGCCGGCGCGGCAGGAACGGCGCGCCGAAGCAGGTGGAGAACGTGGCCTGCGGTTGCGCGCCCAAGCCTTTCTCGGTGCCTGCGACACGGGCGGTGTAGCCGGACAGGAAGTGGTACATCGCCTGCGCAGGCGACAGCTTGGCGATCGGCGGCAGGACTCCGAACGCGTCGGCGGTCAGCATCACCACGTTGCGCGGCTGGCCGGCGCGGCCCGCCGGCTCCGCGTTGTCGATGAACTCGACCGGATAGCAGGCGCGGGTGTTTTCGGTGGCGCTGCGGTCGGACAGGTCCAGCCGCCCGGCCGGGTCGGCGGCGACGTTCTCCAGCACGGTGCCGAAACGGTGGGTGGCGGCCCAGATTTGCGGCTCGGCCGTGGCGTTGAGGTCGATCACCTTGGCGTAGCAGCCGCCTTCGAAGTTGAACACGCCGGACGGGGTCCAGCCGTGCTCGTCATCGCCGACCAGCCGGCGCGCCGGGTCGGACGACAGGGTAGTCTTGCCGGTGCCGGACAGGCCGAAGAACAGCGCGGTGTCGCCGTCCGCGCCGACGTTGGCGCTGCAGTGCATCGGCAGCACGCCCTCAGCCGGCAGCTTCCAGTTCATCACGGTGAAGATCGACTTCTTGATCTCGCCGGCATACTCGGTGCCCGCGATCACGATCAGCCGCTGCGCGAACGACAGGGCGATGGCCGTGGTGCTGCGCACGCCGTCGCGAGCCGGGTCGGCCTGGAACTGCGGCGCGTGCAGGATGACGTAGTCCGGCTCGAACCCGGCAAGCTCCTCGACCGGGGGGCGGATGAACATGTTGCGGGCAAACAGCGCCTGCCACGCGCCCGTGGTGACCAGCCGCACGCGCACGCGGTGGGCCGGGTCGGCGCCGGCATACAGGTCCTGGGTGAACAACTCCTGCCCGGCGAGGTAGTCCGCCACGCGGGCGCGCAGGGCCTCGAACCGCTCGGGGGACAGCTTCTGGTTGATGCGGCCCCACCAGATATCGGCCGTGGTTTCCGGCTCGTCGACCACGAACTTGTCCTGCACGCTGCGGCCGGTGTGCACGCCGGTCTTGACCATCAGCGCGCCGTCGCTCGACAGGCGGCCCTCGCCCCGCTGCAGCGCCTGGGTGACCAACTGCGGGGCAACTAGGTTGGCGTGGACGGCGGTCGCGCCGGAGACGCCGGTGCCGGCGAGAGGATTGGCGTCGAAGCTCACGGGAGACTCCCAAATGTTTGTTTCATGGCTTCTACTGGGGTGCCCCTGCACCGTCCATTGATAAAAGCCATTTGGCGCTCACGGCGGCAGCCCGGCGAAGTGCCGGATCAGCCGCCCTGTCTGCGCCAAGTCGGCCGCCTGCATCACCTCGTTCGCCAACACCCGGCACTCCGCCAAATCGGCGCCACGCACGGCCTGCTTCACCCGGGGAAGTGCCGTCGCGCTCATGCTGAAGCTGCGCACGCCGAGGCCGAGCAGGAGCGGGGCGGCCAGCGGGTTGCCGGCCACCTCGCCGCAGACCGACACCGGGATGCCCGCCTTCGACCCGGCGGCCGTCGTCATCTCGATCAGCTGCAGGATTGCCGGGTGCAACGGATCGTAGAGTTGGGCCAGGTCGATTTCTGCCCGGTCGGTCGCCAGCGTGTACATGGACAGGTCGTTGGTGCCGACCGCGAAGAACTCGGCGTCCGCGGCGAGACTGGCCGCCGTCAGAGCCGCGGCCGGCGTCTCGATCATCACCCCGAGCGGCGGCAAGGGTTCGGGCAGCCGGACGCCCCGGCCACGCACGGTCTCTGCCGCCTCCCGATAGATGGCGCGGGCGGCCCGGATTTCCGCTCCGTTGGTCACCATCGGCAGCAGCACGCGCACCGGCCCCAGCGTGGCGGCGCGCAGGATGGCGGCGAACTGGGTCGACAGCAGCTCCGGGTGGCGCAGCAGCATGCGGATGCCGCGCAAGCCGAGCGCCGGGTTGAGCGCTGCCAACTCCGGCACGATGCCGGCGAGCGCCAGGGCCTCGATGTCCTTCTCGCCGCCCCAGTCCAGCACGCGGATGGTGACGGGATCGCCTGCCATCGCCTCGACGCAGGTGGCGTAGATCTCGCCCTGGCTGTCCTCGTCGGGCAGCGTTTCGCGGTTCATGAACAAAAACTCGCTGCGCAGCAGGCCGATCCCGGCCGCACCTGCCTGGGCGATCAGCGGCAACTCGGCCGGCAGCTCCAGGTTGCCCTGCAGCTCGATCGGCGTGCCGTCGCGTGTCTGGGCCGGCAGGCGGCGCACGCGCGCCCAGCGCTGGCGGCGGCGGGCAAAGGCGAGGGCAGCCCGCCTCGCTTGCACCAGCGTAGCCGGATCGGGGTTCAGCACGACCACGCCGGACGTGCCATCGACCACGGCGACGTCGCCCGGCCGCATCGCCGCCCCCAGGCCCGGCGCGCCCAGCACCGTCGGGATGCCCAACGCCCGCAGCATGATGGCAGTGTGGCCGTCCAGCCCGCCCTCCTCGGTCGCGACGCCGGCGACGCGCGCCGGGTCGATCAGCGCGGCGTCGGCCGGCCGCAACGATTCGGCGAACAGCACCGCGCCGGGGGGCAGGCCGGCGAAGCTGCGGAACGGCGCGCGGGTCAAGTTCCGCACCAGGCGTCGGCCGATCTCGCGCACCTCCTCCGCCCGGCGTTCGGCCGAGGGCGGGTCGTCCTCCCCGGCAGCGATCAGGGCAGCGGCGATCGCTTCCGCCTCGTCGTGCACGGCCTGCTCGGCGCTCCGCAGCGTCTCGGAGATGCGCCGCCGGACGCCACGCACCAGCCGCGACGGCCCCAGCATCAGCGTGTATGCGTCCAGCAGGGGAGCAATCTCCGCCTGGCTGTCCTCGGGCAATGCGTGCAGCCGCGCCCGCAGCTTACCCAACTGCTTGCGGGAGCTGGCAATGGCCGCATCCAGCCGCGCGCCCTCGGCCTCGATGTCGGACGCCGCGATCCGATGGCGGGTGATCTCGGCCGGCGCTTCGATCGTGCCGAACACGGGGCCGATGGCGATACCGGGGCCGATCGGCAAGCCGGTGAACCGCTGCTCACCGCGCTCGACCAAGCCTATGTCACATCGCGGCGGCGAACCTGGCTCAGTCCTGCTCATTGAAGCCGGCCTCGACCAGCGACGCCAACGCGTCCAGCGCCTCCTTCGCGTCCCATCCTTCCGCCCGAAGCTCGATCCTGCAGCCACGGCCGGCACCGAGCATCATCAGGCCCATGATCGACAGCGCCGACACCGTTTGCCCGTCGCGCGACACCTCGACCGACGCGCCGTACCGCTCAGCCATGGCGACGAACTTGGCGGCGGCGCGGGCGTGCAGCCCGCGGCTGTTGCACACGGTCACCTGCTGTGTCAGCACCGCAGCCGGATCGCTGTCCATCAGTTATGGCCGCCGTTCATCTTGCAGCCATTCAGGACGTGGGAGGCAGCGGCGATGTATTTCCGGCCGGCGGCCTGTGCGCAGTCGACGCACTCGCCAAGCGTCTGCTTGCTGCGAACCTTGGCCAGCTTCACCAGCATTGGCAGGTTGACACCCGCTATGACCTCGATCCCGGGGCGGTCCATCATCGAAATGGCCAAGTTGCTGGGCGTGCCGCCGAACATGTCGGTCAGCAGCACGACGCCATCGCCGGTGTCGACGCGGGCGATCGATCCCTGGATGTCGGCGCGCCGGCATTCCATGTCGTCGTCCGGCCCGATGCAGACGGTCGCGACGTTCCGCTGCGTGCCGACGACGTGCTCCATCGCGGACCGCAGTTCGTCGGCCAGGTGGCCGTGGGTGACCAGAACAAGCCCAATCATTATGTGTACTCAGGCCTCCTGCGCCTGATTGGGTTGCCACATGCCAGTGTCGCCGCGCCCTGGATTGGGTCGAACGACACCTTCACGCGCCAGCTCTCGGTGCGTAACGCTCACGCCCCACCCCGGTGAGTCAAGCCCGGCACATCCGAGCCGTGCCGCCAGCATCTCGACGATTCTCACGGAACGATGACGCCCGCCCGTGCAACCAACTGCAATGGTTAAGTACTTCTTACCCTCCTGCACGAAGCGCGGCAGGAGCATTTCGAGCATGGACAGGAGCTGGTCAAAGAAAATCGAGAAGTCCAGGTCAGCCTCGACGTAGGCAGCGACCGCGGCGTCCAACCCTGTCCGTGGCCGTAATATGGGATCGTAATGAGGATTGCGCAGGAAACGTGCGTCAAACACCATGTCGGCCTCGCGCGGGAGCCCAGCGGGAAACGCAAACGACATCAGCGACACAGTCAGCCCGCCTGTCCCGGCGCTCTCCACGCTGAAGCGCTGCTCAACCAGCCGGCGCAGGGCCGGCAGCGGCAGATCGGACGTGTCCAATACCAGGTCGGCCGCTTCCCGCAGCGACGCCGTCAGCGCGACCTCCTTGTCGATGCCCTCCGCCACGCGGCCTGACGGCGCCAGCGGATGGCGGCGACGGGTTTCGGTGAAGCGGCGCAGCAACGCAGCCTCGTCCGCCCAGGCGAACACCAACTCGGGCCGCAGCTCCGGGTCCAGCCGCAGGCGGTCGAGCGTGGCCAGCACCGCGCCCGCGTCGAACCCACGGGTGCGGGCATCCACGCCAATCGCCAGGCGCCGGTCGGCCCGATGCACCAACTCCTCCATCAGGGTTACCGGCGGGTTGTCGACCGCCTCGAACCCGATATCCTCCAAGGTCCGCAGGATCGATGCCTTGCCCGCGCCGGACAGCCCGCTGACCACGACGACCCGTTGTGCCGTCATGCGAACGCCCCAGCAACCTGGGTGACGCGGCCCAGCGTGCAATCCAAAGCCAGCGCCACGCGGCGGGCGGCGGAGGCCTGCGCCGGATCGATACGCACCTGCGGCACGCCCAGCCCAGGGTGGAATTCGGCCGCCGGCAGACGCTCGCTTGCGCCGAGCACGACCGCGAGCACGACCCGAGCCTCGGGCGCATGCGGCAAGCGAACCACGCCCAACCCGCGCACCTCGAGCAGCCCGGCCAGTGCCGGCGGCGGCCGGGCGACGCCGTTCACGATATCCACCCGGTCGTCGGCGACCAGGGCGAACCCACGATCGAGCAGGCGCAGCACCATATCGGACTTCCCCGATCCGGGCGGCCCGAGCAGCAACACGCCTTCCCCCTCCCGGGCGGCGCAGCTTGCGTGGATTTGCATGACGTCGATCATGTGGGCCAGCGCGGGTGCGAAAGAAAGCCAAAGACTTTGCAACACGCCGATTGTGACCTGGGGCCAATCTGGCTAGCTGACCGCTTTCGCCAGCCGCGCCAGCTCCGTCCGGACCTCGCCCGCGTCGCTGACCGGGGCCGACCATGCGATCCGGTGGATCTCCTCATCCCGCGCCAAGTCGCAGCCGTCCACGTCGACGGCGACCATGTGCCAGCCGGTTCCAGTCGCGGCAATGCGGTCCACGGCCCCCGTATGGTCGTCGTTCATCTGCTGTAAAATCGATTGTTCCGCGGCGGAGATTGCGGCGACCGCGTCCGAGTCCGGGGTCAGTTCGGCCTGCCGCAGCCGGTGAGCGCTGGCAAAACCCCCGATGAACTGGCCGCCCGTGGGGGCCACCCGGAACAGGGTAAAATCGGTGAACCCGGCGTAGAAAGCGGCATACGGATGGCGGGCGACCCAGCGTGCCTTCAGCGCCGGGTCGGCGACGGGTTCGGCACGGCCCATCACCGTCAGGCGCGGCGCGGTCTGCGGGTTGAGTCCGTCGGGATCGCCAACCACCATCACGGCGCAGCGCGGCTCGGTGCGGAGCTGACGGGTGTGTTCCGACAGGGACGACAGCAGCAGCAGCACCGAAAGGTCGGGCGCTGCGGCCGGGGTCACAAGCGACGCGAACGGCTGGCCGTCCGTGCTGGTGGCCAGGGTTCCCGCCTTGGCCGCCCGCAAGAGCGTGCGCGCCTGCCACACTGCCGCCGCTTCCGCCATGCTTCCACTCCCATTCCGACCCGGTTTGCGCCACAATCCTACGGCATACCCGCGCGATACGCGAAGGCAGCCCCATGAAGCATACGATTGCCCTGGTCGACGACGACCGCAATATCCTGACCTCGGTCACGATGACGCTGGAGGCCGAGGGATTCCAGGTTCGGACCTACACCGACGGCGAGAGCGCCTTGCAGGGCCTGACTGCCAAACCGGCCGACCTGGCCGTGCTGGACATCAAGATGCCGCGAATGGACGGCATGGAGCTGCTGCAGCGCCTGCGCCAGCGCAGCCAGATGCCGATCATCTTCCTGACCAGCAAGGACGAGGAGGTGGACCAGCTGATGGGCCTCCGCCTGGGAGCGGACGACTACATCACCAAGCCGTTCAGCCAGCGCCTGCTGATCGAGCGTATCCGCGCCCTGCTCCGCCGCAACGACGCCAGCCGCGCCGAGGCTTCGGGTGCGGCGCCCGGCGGCGTCATGACCCGCGGCGACCTGACGCTGGACGAGACCAAGCACCAGTGCACCTGGCGCGGCCAGAACATCCAGCTGACGGTGACGGAATTCCTGCTGGTGAAGGCGCTGGCGGCGCGGCCGGGGATGGTGAAGTCGCGCGACCAGCTGATCGACGCGGCGTATGGCGAGAACATCTACGTGGACGACCGCACCATCGACAGCCACATCAAACGCGTGCGAAAGAAATTTCGCACCGGCGACGACAGCTTCGACCACATCGAAACGCTGTATGGCATCGGCTACAAATACAAGGAGCAGTAGTGTCGGATAGCGGCGTACTGGCTGCGGCGCAGCCTGCCCGCCGGGCGATCCGCCGCCGCTGGGTGCCGCCGTTGCTGCAGCGCATCCTGCTGGTCAACGCGCTGCCGCTGGCGCTGCTGGTGGCGGCGCTGCTGTATCTCGACCAGTACCAGAACGGGCTGCTGGAAACCGCCGTGTCCGCCTTGCGCGAGCAAGCCCGCATCTACGCCGGCGCCCTCGGCGAAAGCGCGGTGCGCGCCACCGACCCCGACAACCCGGTGCTGGTGCCCGAATTCGCCCGCCCCCTGTTGCGCCGCCTGACGGACCCAACGCCGAACGCGCAGGCCAAGCTGTACGGCGGCGACGGCCAGGTGATCGCCGACAGCCGGGTGCGCGAGGCGGGCGGCGGCGCGGTGGCGACCCAGCCGCTGCCCCCGGCGGCCGAGCGCGGCGAGTGGCAGGGCACGGTCGAGGCGATCTATGACCGGCTGTTCTCCGTGCTCCCCCACAAGGACGAGTCGCTGCTCGAAACCAATCCCGCTGCCGCCGGCATCGATTGGCAGCCGGACGTGAAGGCGGAATTGCGCGTGACCGGCACCGCCACCGACCAGGGACGCGATGCCGCTCCCTATATCCGCCGAACCTCCGACAACCGTCTGCTGGTGACGGTCGCCGAGCCTGTGCAGCGCAACCGCCACACCGTCGGCATCATCGTGCTCACGCGGGAGGCGCGGGAGGTGGACGACAGCTTGCTTGCCGTTCGTACCTCCATCCTGGCGTTGTTCTTTATCGCGCTGGTCCTGACGGTGATGCTGTCGTGGTACCTGTCGCTGACCATCGCGCGCCCGATCCTGCGGCTGACCGACAACGCGCACGACATGCGGGAGGGGCGGGGCCGCGCCGGGGAGGTCGCGCCGAGGCTGCTGGCCCGCAACGACGAGGTGGGCGAACTGGCCAACGCGCTGGCCGAGAGCAGCCATGCGCTGTGGGACCGGATGGACGCGACCGAGCGCTTCGCCGCCGACGTCGCGCACGAAATCAAGAATCCGCTCAGCTCCATCCGCAGCGCCATCGAGACGCTGCGCCGCATCGAGGACCCGGCGGCGCAGAAGCGCCTGCTGGCGATCATCGCCGAGGATGTCGTGCGATTGGACCGCCTGATCAACGACATCAGCGACGCCAGCCGGGTGGACGCCGAGTTGTCACGCACCCCGACAGCGCCGGTGAACGTGGTCGGCATCCTGCTGCTGCTGGCCGAAATCCACGACGCCACGCGGGAGCCCGGCGACACGCAGCTGCTGGTCGAGGCGCCGACGGGACCGTTGACGGTGCAGGCGGTCGAGGGCCGCTTGGTGCAAGTGCTGCGCAACCTGATCGGCAACGCGCAGAGCTTCAGCCCTGCGAACGGGCGGATCACGCTGACTGCGCGGGAGACGGGCGCCATGGTGGAGGTCGGGGTCGAGGACCAGGGTCCCGGCATCCCGGAAGCGAAGCTGGAGCATATCTTCGACCGTTTCTACACGGAGCGGCCGGAGGGCGAGCGGTTCGGCACGCATTCCGGACTGGGCCTGTCGATCTGCCGGCAGATCGTGGAAGCGCTGAAAGGCCGTATCGCGGCGGAGAATCGGCGGGACGAGGCCGGGCGGATCGTGGGGGCACGTTTTGTGGTGCGGCTTCCGAAAGCATAGACTGGCCTGGATGTGGCACGGGCCACCTTAGGGAAGGGAAGCCCACGCATGCCGGATATTCGCGAGACCCGTCATCCGGTGGTCGGGAGCGAACCGGAAACCGACTACCAACGACGTACCGGCACGGCCATGACCGTGCTCGCCGTGTTGGCGGTGCTGTACACGCTGTACTTCGCCTCCTCGATCGTGCTGCCGTTCGCCTTGGCGATCGTGCTGAACCTCCTGCTGTCGCCGCTGATGCGCCTGCTTCACTTGCGGCTGCGGTTGCCCCGCGCCCTGGCGGCGCTGATCCTGATCTTCGCGCTGTTCGGCATCGTCGGCGGGATCGGGGCCGCGATCTCGGTCCCGGCCTCGGGCTGGATCGCACGCGCGCCGGAAACGATCCCGATCCTGGAAAAGCGGTTGGGCTTCCTGCGGGAGCCGATCGACCTCGCGCAGAAGGGATTCAAGCAGGTCGAGGGATTGATGTCGTCGAGTGGCGTCATGCCGCAGGACCCATCGCCCAAGCCCGCCCCCGCGCCAGCTGAGCGGACCGCGTCGAGCTTGTCGGGCCTGAGTTCGGTCGGTGGCGCTATCCTGGTCGGCACCGGCGCCCTGCTGGGCAAGACGTTCACGGTGTTGCTGCTGCTGTTCTTCCTGTTGTCGTCGGGGGACACGCTGCTGCGGCGGTTCATCGAGGTCTTGCCGAAGTTCGCCGACAAACGCCGGGCCGTGGAAATCGCAACCGAGATCGAAAGCAACGTGTCGAGCTACCTCGCCACGATCACGGTGATGAACCTCCTGGTCGGCCTCGCCGCGGGTGGGGCGATGTTCGCCCTGGGCCTGCCCGATCCGCTGCTATGGGGTACCATGGCATTTTTGCTGAACTACGTCCCGATCATCGGCCCAGTGACGGGCACCGTCTGCTTCTTCGTCATCGGCCTGTTCAGCTACGACAACCCGCTGATGGCGTTCGTGCCGGCAGGCATCTATTTCGGCATTCACTTGCTGGAGGGCGAGACTATCACGCCGATGCTGCTGGCCCGGCGGCTGACCCTGAACCCGGTGCTGGTGATCGCTTCCCTGCTGTTCTGGGATTGGATGTGGGGCGTTCCCGGGGCGCTGTTGTCGGTGCCGCTGCTGGCCGTGTTCAAGATCGTCTGCGACCACCTGCCGCATTTGGGGGCATTGGGGCATATGCTGGGGGCGGAGAAGCCAGCTCACGGCAAGAAGTGAGGCAGGTTCGCGGGTTGGTTCAACACCTGCTTTCGGCCTTGTCCCGCCGGCGGAAGAACGGGAAGATCGGTGTGGCGATGATTCTGCTGCTTCCGCTAAGCGCGCACGCGCAGGTTTCGGTGGTGGCGGCGGAGAATTTCTATGGCGACGTGGCGCAGCAGGTCGGCGGTCCGGATGCGGCGGTGACCAGCATCCTCAGCAGCCCCGACCAGGATCCGCATCTGTTCGAGGCCAGCGCCGCCACCGCGCGAAGCCTGTCGGCGGCGCGGATCGTGGTGTTCAACGGGGCGGATTATGACCCATGGATGGTCAAGATGCTGCGTGCGGCAAAGGGCACGGAACGGCTCGAGGTAGAGGCCGCCGCCCTCGCCGGACGCAAGCCGGGGGACAACCCGCATCTATGGTACGACCCGGCCATCATGCGCCGGGTCGCGCAGGCTTTGGCCGAGGCGCTGTCCGCCGCCGACCCGGCGCACAAAGCCGCCTTCGCGCAGCGGTTGGACGCGTTCGACATCTCACTCAAGCCGCTTGACGACCGGATCGCCGAGATACGGCAGCGTCACGCCGGGCAGGCCGTGACGGCGACGGAGCCGGTGTTCGGCCTGATGGCGGCGGCGCTCGGGTTGGCCATGCGCAACGAGCGGTTCCAGCTGGCAGTGATGAACGGCACCGAGCCGCGGGCATCCGACACGGCCGCGTTCGAGACCGACCTGAAAACCCATCGCGTGCGGGCGCTGCTGTACAACCTGCAGGCAACCGGCCCTGCTGCCCAACGGCTGCTTCGCTTGGCCCAGGTCCAGCGCATCCCTACGGTCGGCGTCACCGAGACCGAGCCGACCGGGACGACTTACCAGGCCTGGATGACGGGTCAGCTCGACGCTCTCGACCGCGCTCTGTCATCGCCTTGAGCGCCGTCGCACTGCAAGGCGTGACCCTCGCCCTCGGCGGCCGGGACGTGCTGCGCGACATCAGCTTCGCCATCGAGGGCCGCGCCTTCGTCGGCGTGCTCGGCCCCAACGGCGCCGGAAAAACCACGTTGATGCGCGCCCTGCTCGGCCTGGTGCCGCCGGGCGCCGGAACCGTCGCCGTGCTCGGCCACCCCGTCCGGCGCGGCAATCCAGCAATCGGCTACATGCCACAGGCGCGCGGCGGGATCGCCAGCCGCCGGCTCAGCGGCTGGGACTTCGTGGCGGCCGCCGCCAACGGGCAGCTCTGGGGCCTGCCGGTGCTGGACGCCGCTGCCCGCCGCGACGTCGCCCGCGTGCTGGACCTGGTCGACGCCGCCGCCCTGGCCCGCGCGCCTTTGGCTTCCCTGTCCGGCGGCGAGCGCCAGCGGCTGCTGCTCGCCCAGGCGCTGCTCGGCCGCCCCTCCCTGCTGCTGCTGGACGAGCCATTGGCCAGCCTCGACCCGGCGCACCAGCGCGGCGTCGTGGAGCTGGTGCGCCGCGTGCAGCAGCAGCTCGGGATCGCAGTGCTGTTCAGCGCCCACGAGCTGAATCCATTGCTCGGCGCGCTCGACCAGGTGCTGTACCTCGGCCATGGCCACGCCGCGCTGGGCACGGTGGACGAGGTGATCACCGGCCCGGTGCTGTCCCGCCTGTATGGCGCCGCCATTGACGTGGTGCACCTGAACGGCCGCATCTTCGTCCTGTCGGCGGGCGAGATGGCGGAGCGCCCATGCGAGGCCCATCGCCATGCTTGACTACGACTTCATGGTCAACGCCTTTGCCGCGAGCGCGATCGTGGCGGTCGTGGCGGGCGCGGTCGGCTACTTCCTCGTGCTGCGAGGCCAGGCCTTCGCCGGGCACGCCTTGGCGCATGTCGGCTTCACCGGGGCGACCGGTGCGATTCTAGTGGGCGCGTCGCCGCTCTGGGGCCTGGTCGCGCTCACCGTCGCGGGCGGCATCGGGATGGGGTTCCTGGGCGAGCGCGCCGGCGAGCGGGACGTGGCGATCGGCATCGTGCTCGCCCTGGCGCTCGGGTTCGGCTTGCTGTTCCTGCATTTCTTCACCGCCTACGCGACGCAGGCGACTGCGCTGCTGTTCGGCAACGTCCTCGCCGTCGAACCCGCGACCATCTGGACCATGGCGGCCCTGGCTGCGCTGTGCCTGGCCCTGCTCGGCGTCATCGCCCGTCCCCTGCTGTTCGCGACCTTGCAACCGGAGCTGGCGGAGGCGCGCGGCGTGCGCCTGCGCCTGGTTTCGGTGCTGTTCCTGGCCGTCGTCGCGCTGGCCACGGCGGAGTGCGTGCAGGTGGTCGGCGTGCTGCTGGTGTTCACGTTGATGGTCGGCCCGGCAGCGACGGCGCAGCTGCTGGTGCGCCGGGTCGGGACGGGGATCGCGCTTGCCATCGCCTTGGCTTGGGCGTTCGCCTGGGCGGGACTGGTCCTGGCGTTCGTGACCGATTGGCCCGCCAGCTTCTGGATCGCGCTGCTCAGCGGGGCCGCCTATTTCGCTGCGGCAGGGGCTCGCTTCACCTACGACGCGTGAGGCCTCAACCTTCCGGGCTGATCTCGTCGAACTTGCCGTAGTCGATCGCGATCCGGCCCTGTTCCGTGTAGCCGAACATATCGGCGAAGCGGTAACCGAAGCGGATTTCGGACGGGATGTAGCTGGTGCGGGCATGGATCGTCTGGCTCATCGTCTCATCTAGCCCGGTCACCGTCAGCAGCAGCTCGGCGTCCTGCTCCGCCAGGCTCTCGGGGGTTGCCGCATGGAGCGGGCTTGTCTCGTCGATGGGGTGCATGGCCGTGAAGGTCAGTGAAAACAGCGGCGTGTGAGTGCGCAGCAGGCCCAAATCGTAGAAGCGGCGTATAAAGCTCCCTTCCGCCGTCCTCTCGCTGCGCACCAGCGTGAGCACGACGTCCGCCTCCAGGATCTGGTTGCGCCGCCCGTTCGACAGCCGGACCGACAAGGTCGGCACCCCATTATGGGCCGACACAGTGGCGATGCTGCTGAACCTCACCCGCGCCGTCGGGCGGGAGAAGCGGGCAAAGGTCAGCCCCGTCGCCAGGGCCACCACGCCCAGCGCGAACAGCGTCTCGATCGTGACGACCAAGTTAGTGTAGGTGTCCGCCGGGGTCAGCACGCCGTAGCCGATCGTCGCCATGGTTTGGATGCTGAAGAAGAACGCGTCGGCGAAGGAGCCGGGCTTGGCCTTGTCGATGCCGCCGGAGTCGAGCAGGTACAGCCCGGCGAACATCACGTTCAACCCGAGATACACCGTCATCCCAATGGCGAGGAACCACGGCCAGCGCAGCACCAGCATCTGGTGATAGAGGTCGCCGCGCCAGGATGTCCGGTAGCCGATCCGCAGCGGCCCCTCGTTAGGCGCTCGAGGCACGATGCGCGAGCGCTGCACCCGCCCGGACGTCGGGGGTTGCTGCAGAAGGCGCATTGGTGGCTTGCGGCGACGAGCGCGGATCACGGCTGAGGGGTCAAGGTTGATACGCAAACCCTTGGGCGAATGAGGCCCCGGATGTAGCCGTAGTTCCGGTCGAGGGGAAACGGCATGGCATGACTGTCCAGAATTCCCCTCCGCCGCGTCGTGTGATAGCGGGCGCGGCCTGCACGTTCGAGGTGGCCATGCCGACCAGCGACTTCCTGCGCGACGCGACTGAGCGCGGCTTCGTGTTCCAATGCACCGACACCGACGCGCTGGACACGGCCCTGCGCGCCGGGCCGGTGGCGGGCTATATCGGCTTCGACTGCACCGCCAGCAGCCTGCACGTCGGCAGCCTGGTGCAGATCATGCTGCTGCGGCTGATGCAGCGCCACGGCCACCGCCCGCTGGTGCTGATGGGCGGCGGCACCACCCGCATCGGCGACCCGTCGTTCCGCGACGAGGCCCGGCAATTGCTGTCCGACGCGCAAATCGCCGCGAACA